>ULOH01022365.1_pt1 | contig 17348 bp, 29 predicted proteins | sample 1952421 | NCBI WGS metagenome assembly ULOH01 (sample SAMEA4835599, study PRJEB28245) | human gut metagenome | biome: gut microbiome; material: fecal sample | place: Denmark | collected 2008
GAGACGCTCTAAGCTTAAAGATCTATTTAGACTCGCTTAGACGAGTTCCCGTTACTCGGTGTAACGAGCAAAGCAGACACCTGCCTTACGAAGCTCCTGGACCAGAACCTCCTGATCGGGATCTGCCAGGTAGGCCTCCTTAGCCGCCGTCACGTCGAGGATACGCTGCTGAGCTCGTTTCTCTTCTGCGCGGATCCTGCGAAGGTTATCCACGAGGTCCGAGACGATACAGTCGACGGCGCCGAGGGTATCGATGATGATCTGTTCCTGCTTCTTCTTCTTCTCTTCGTTGTAACGCTGGACTGCACTCTTGACGGCGTCGGAGGTCGGAGTGTGCTCTGCGAGGATCTCTTCGATGGTCTGCTTTTTGATTTCTTTCTTTGCCATAATCTTTTTAGTTTTTTGTGATGTCGATGTTTGTTTCTTCTTTGATGTAGTTGGTGAGAACGTGTACAGGGATATTTGTAAACTGAAGAGATCTCTCAACGTTCTCTAATGTTTGAATGAGTTTTGATACTCTTTCTTTGAGCTCTTCTCTGGTCATATCTACCAGCCTGTTTCAACTCGGATGCCGTACGTGTCATAGAAGGCTTGAGCCTGCGTTACAGAGATTTCGATTGCAGGTTCAGAGGAATCTTGAAGAAAGAATCCGCGCGGTGTACGAAAGAGTACTTCTTTCGTATTGTCCTCGGTGGTTGCAACGTGCATACGATATCCAGGTTTCTTTGCCTTAAGGGCTTTGAAATCCTTCGATCGCATCGTCTTTTTGGAAATTGCTTTGTATTCCATGTGTACAATTTTAGATATTGTTAAACTTAAAAAGCTTCAAAAAAAGGAACGGACGGGTTTTCAACCTTGCAAAGCAATCGAATTTTTCCGTTCACAAATGCTATTTTTATCTTCGTCAAGATGGGCATAACTCACTTTTCTAGAATTCGTCAGTCTACGGGTCTTATGTGATAACCTCTTGCTCAAGTTTAGTGGAGCTAAACACTCAGTTTCCTTTATAATGTGTGAAACTACCACAACCTAACATCGTCATGATAGGATTTTTGTTACCTTATGTTACGAAATTCCAGACTTAGGAAGAATTCCCAGTTTCGAGAGCTCTGCCTCTTTGGATTTCTGCTCCTCTTCCTTTTTCTTGTCCCGAAAATCCGCACAGAAGCTTGCGATTGCATTTGCATGGATCGGAATGAGATCTTCTTTGGTAAAAGTCTCTTTACCTGACTTTTCCAGAGCATCCCTGAAATGGTTCCCCAGTCCAAGTCCGATCATCATGATGATCATTTCTACAGGCATAGTTATTTGAATATTTGTAATTTGTATTGTTGAGTAGAAACATGAAAAGGCTTTCTTGAGTTTCTATTCTCATTAATTGGAAGATTTTCTATAACGAGATCTCCAGAAAGATCTTTTATAGAGAAATGACGATTTCCAATAAAAAGTTGAAATTCAGAAAGATTGAGAGTTGTAGCTTCTTTAGTATTTGGATTAAGAATAAGTACCATGTGGAAGAATATTAGAAATGAATTTTGAGTTTAGGAAAGAGAGAAAGTTTCTGGAGAGGAAGGAAGGATTTGTCTGGCCCCTCTAGCACCTTTCATCTTTTTTACACCCTCAAAATATCTCATTAACATATCTCTATTTCAATTTATAGTAGAATTCTCTTTAAGTGGATACTTTTTATCATCACTAGGAAGTACTGATTGTGTTATATTTGTTGCAGAATACTCTGACATATTTTCAAGTTTGAGGTTCAGGATGTACATCCATCTATTCCCAATAATATAATATATGGGAAATATGTAACTTGCTGGAATTCAACCACTTACAAAGACAGGTTGGTTTATATTTAACACTTTTTGGTTTAAATATAACACTTTTTGGTTTAAATTTAAACCAAAAGTTTCCAGACTTGGAAATTTTCTTTCTTCAACTTGGAAATTTTTTTTCCTCCATTGGAAATTTTTTTGTTTTCTACTATAATTTTGTTTACTTTTGTGGAAACAAAAGTATTAAATATAAATCAAAAATTTCTATGGGAAGATACAAAACCAAAACTGAAGAAATTGAGTCTACTCGATTAGACCATGAAACTGGAGAACTCATTGAAACAACTGTCAAAAAGGCATTTGTTGTAAAAAATGAGTCAGAGCCATTCTTTCAAGTATATTTAAATTATATATCTTGAATATATGGAATTAAAAGTGCAGCGCCATTTCAATTACTTTGTAAATTTATGGAACATGCTGCATTCAATAAAAATAGAATAGATCTTTCAACAAAGACTCGTCAAGAATTATATGACGAATTGGGATTCTCCAAATCAACCTTTACAAAGGCTTTAAATACCCTATTAGAATTAGGTGTTCTTTATGGAGAAAGAGGTTCATATACTGTTAATGAACAGTTACTATGGAAGGGAGATAAACGAGAAAGAGAAGCTTTATTAAAAGCTAGGGTCAAAGCAACATTTGAAATAGAACCAAACGATGAATTTAAAATTGAAGAGAAGGAAGATTAATTCCTCCTTACTCTTCAATTTCTTTATATCTCTTTGAAAATCACATAACCACGGCTCTTCAATTCCTGAATAAGCCGAGAATCTTCAAAATCGGTAAAATTCATAGTAGTAAGTTTAGTTCTACCTACTCTGATAGCCAAACTTTCATTCGGCTGCACAGAGCTAATCCACTTATACTTGGCATTTCTTTTACCTTTATTGGAAATCTTTAAAATTCCAAATGCCTCAAGCTTACGAACCACAGAAGCAATTGTGGCAGAACATACTCCACAATGCTCAGCTAACTCTTTATATGGCATCGGGTTTTCTTTTAAACCCTCCGTATAAATCTATTTAAGGATTCTCAGATTTTTATTCATTACTGAACTATTTTAATTGCTACTGTTGTTTCTTTATGAATGACTACATCATTCTCTCGAATCTCCTGTAAACTTTTTACAGAAAATTCAAGAGCTTGATATTTATCTTGAGATACTCCCATATCTGCCAATGCAGCTTTCATAGCTGCTTTTATTGTGTCTTTCATAAGCTTAAAACTTACAAGGTTTGTCGAGAAAATCTCGAAGTAAGTATGCAATGATTATAATCGCTGCAATAACTCCAATAAGTGCTAATGTATCCATAATTTTAAAAGTATTTGGGAGAGGTTTCTCACGCCTCTCCCTATAACAACAAAACCCTTGACTCTGCATTTACACGGGCTTGTCACCGCTAAAGCTGCATTAAGGGAAGAGTTTTAACATACCAGCTTTACATCGCCCGTAACAATATGTAACAAAACTCTCCATTAATCTTGATATTTGTTTTAATTAATTCCCAATATGTATATGCTTTAATTGGGATCTCTGAACGGTAGATGCGATATTTACCATAATAAGTTATTACATACGGTCAATCACATCTACCTTTCAGAGTGATGAGACTATTTCTCAACGGTCTCAGCAACTTCCGAGTACATCTCGGCGATATACCGTTCGAGCATTTTGTATGCTTCGTCGGTATCTGCGGCATTCAGTGCCGATGCCTTCGGTTCGAACTTGAAGGCGCGCTTCTTCTGCGACACGAACTTCGTGTCATCCTCGGGATCACGCATCCAGCGAGCATTGTCTGCATCCCAGACGCGATCGTCGCATTCCTTCTCTTCGGTGATTTCCAGGACCTTCCCGCAGATGGCCTTCTTGAAGTCATCCGAACCCTTACGGAGAGAATCCGAAAGGATACCAGGGAAGACCAGCTTACGGTTGATGTCCAGCTTCACGAGCTGACCGACATACAGTTCGACGACTTCCGTCGGCTTACCGTCGACGATGCGAACTACAGGGAAATGCTGACCTACCGAACGATACGTCTCATTGCCCTTCTCGTCCTTGATGGTGTTGCCATCGCGATCGAGTGCAGGAATCGACGAACCTACGACGAGGAGCATTTCAGGCTTCGGAATGAAGAAACGATCACCCAGCTGATTCTGAATGCGGAGTGTTGCGAACTCCTGATTGGCCATGATGCCATTGAAGTTCTCTTGCTTAATTTTAAGAACAGGTACTTTTGCCATTTTATAACTTAAATTTAAATTGTTTACAACTTTAGGCAGGAAAAGGGCTTTGTTTTAAATGGATATACATGATATGAGGCTATGATACCACGATGCCCAAAGACTTGTAGGAATATAACTCCATACCCTCATAAAAAAGAAGGGCATTACGCCCTTCTTTTAGTATTGAATGATTTGAGAGTTTGCGCATTCGTTCAGCGCTGCAATTTCTGCACTTGCGTAGAAATCCTCGAAAAGTTCGTCGATAATGTATTTCGTGTCTTTCATGGTCTTAAAGGTATTAAAAAGGGAGTGATTTCTCACTCCCTCGATTGTTATTTGTTAAGTCTGTCGTTTTGCCGTTTCTGGTGTTCCTCGAAGAATTTGGCGCATTCCTCAAGGGTAATTGTTTTCTTGTCGTAAGTGATTACGCCGTCTTTCAGTTTGTAGGTGTCCTTTGTTTCGTCTACTCCTAACGTCGTCCAATTGTACGTGTCGTCAGATGTAAATTTTTTGACTTTCATGGGATAGGTCGCACCCACAACAGCAACCGCACAAGCATTGCCGAGTTCCTGCAAAGCAGGTGTACCAAAAGTGCGGATGCGTTTTGTGATTGTGTGGCCGTCCTGCGGCGTGAATTTGTTGTTAATTAACGCCGTACTTTGCGCCATAAAATCGTTGACGGGGATAACGTAAGGACGCAGACCCACTTCGTCGCAAAGGATGCAACGAATGCCGTTTGCGTACACTGCCGCACCGTCCTCGTTCTTGTCGTAACCTGTAAGAATGCCGTTTGCGGCTTCGGTCGAAAGAAACAAGATTTTAGTGCCTTCGGTCGGTCTGTTCGACGTGAAGAAAATCGCCGTTTCGTCAATTTTGACGGATGAAATGATTTTTGCCATTGTTTTGAGAGTTTTGTTGTTATTGGGATTATTCCCAGATATTTGTATAAATATAACTCCATAAAATTAGTTCAAAAAATTTTCAATTTTCCAAACGAAACGGGAGGGGGCCAAAAAAGATAATTGTCCTCTCGTTCACAATACCTACACAATTTCTTGTATTTTCCCAAAATTTTTTCTACTTTTGCAAAAACTAAAAACCTTATGATAAAACAAATCATTTTTCAAAATTTATGGGGGGGGGCAGAAACGAGTAAATCTTAATGCTACTTTAATATACAAAGGAGTAGATTCATCTGAAAGATATGAATTTGGAGATGCTGTAGGAGATAACAGAGAATATTATAGACTTGAATTACAAGCTATGGATACTACTTTAGCATTTTTGACCAGCATTATATTTTAAGATAACAGGTGTAAGTATTCCAGTTACTGATAATTTAATAGTTTAACTAGATACTCCAAGTATTTTAATTTCAGAAATTTCTTAATGAAAGCAAATATTTTTCAAGTAAAAGAAATGATTCAATATAAAATATCAACTAACAACATTCATATTATTAATTCATTTCAGTATACAACTAGAAAAGAAATGAAGAAAATAATTCAATATTTAAAAGAATTATATCCTAACAATATTGTATTCAAAAGACCAATTTCGTCCTTAATTAGAGAATGATGTAGCCATAACTTATTGTATAAAGTAAAAATTGCAAGGCACAGAACTAAAGATTTAGAATATCCACAAAAATGATATTATAAGATTACCTATTTTTTTATTATCTCTACTTTATATATAAAAATTAAGAATATTATATTGTGCAAGCAAATAAATACTTTCAAGTAAAAGAACTAGTATCATCTAAAATATATAATCAATATGGAGATGATGCTATAAAATTTCTAGATCCAAAAGCTCTTGAAGCATTGGAGAACGTTAGAGAAATTCTAAATGTCCCTCTTATATGTAACAATTGAGCTGCAGGAGGCTCTAGAAATTATAGCGGTTATAGAGAACCTGGATGTGGAGTAGGAACTCCTACAGGCTATCATTATAAAGGACAAGCTTTTGATTTAATATCAACTAAATTAACCGCTAAAGAGATGCGAGAAATTCTCGAAAATAATCAAGATAAACTTAAGTATCCTATACGTGTAGAAAAATGGGATAATCATGGAGAAATCACATGGCTACATATTGATATTTCTCCGAACACACATGGGAAAAAATTATACTTCTTTCATGCATAATGGGCAATACCATACTGTTGACCTTAATAATTATGTGTAACACGTCTAAAACCACTCTTTTTATTAAGAGTGGTTTTATTTTGTTTTATATAAAACAATAGCTATATTTGTAGCGATCAAATAATGTAATTATGGAAACATTGTATAGGAAAATTTCAAGAGAGCCAGATGAGCTTCAAGGTTATTTACCCAGATTCAACACTGAAGAAAGGGAAGAACCAAGGCCTCAAACTGTTGCCTCCCCTATAATTGATAGTATTGAAACTTCAGAAGAAGAACCTAGAGCCGAGAAAGAATCAAAACCTACATATACAACTAGTACAAATACTACTTCATCTTCATTTAAAAGTAAGAATGAATTTAAGGCTACTATGTTACCTATTTATGAGAGAATCCTTTCTCAAATGGGTTTAAATACAGCCTATGCCAAAGCATTAGTTGCACAAGATGGACTTGAATCTGCCTGAGGAACTAAGCCTTCTGGTAAATTCAATTTTGGAGGTATTAAAGGAAAAGGCTCTGTAAAAAGAACAAGAGAAGTTATTAATGGGAAAGATGTTTATATTAATGATAGTTTTAGAGATTTTGATTCTTTAGAAGACTATGCAAAATATAAAATTTCTCTACTTAATAATAATAGATATAAAGCTTTTACTGGAGATATATCTGGATTTGCAGATAGGGTTTTTAGAGGAGGGTATGCAACAGATCCAAAATATGCGGATACTTTAAAAAGAGTAATAGCATCTGCTAAACATGGAGGTATACTTAAATTTCAAGCAGGAGGAACTGGAGAAATTAGACCAGATAATAGATCTTGACTTAGAAGAAAGTGAGATAATGTTATTACTGCATATAATTCAAGTAGTTGGGCAAATTCTGCTCCTGCTGATGTTATAGCAGGATTTACTCCCTATGGTTTATTCCATTACTCAGCAACAGGAGATGAAGATTCGGCCAGACTAGCTGTTCTACCTGGAGCAGTAGGTACATCTGAAGTTGCTAAAAATACAGTAAAAGCTGCAGAAGAAGGTGTTAACTTAATTTATAAACATTATGGAAATGATTTATCTAAATATTTTCATGGTGCTTTAAAATGGTTAAGAAATGCTCGTAAAGGAAGTATTCCCGCAGCTGAAAGATTAGAGGTTCCTAAACAAATTTCTAAAGTTAGATTAGGAAATCCAAAACATGACTATGCATTCTTTAAAGATGCAAAGACTGGAGAAACAATTTTAGAAATAAGTCAAACTGCACAAAATCCTTTACGTTCAGGAGAAAAGGCTGCATCAAAGCAGCTTCTTCAAGAATTAGTTGGAACTAAGGATGATTTTGGATTAAGAGGATTATCTTATACAGAGAAGGAATTATTTCCAAAGAAATTCTTATCTGCAATGACTCAGGAAAATAGTGCTAAAGATATCTATTCCAAAATTATGAGTTACAAAGCAGAAGCTGGAATTAAATCCTCTTTTACAGAATTAACTGAAGCAGAAGCTAGAAAAATCTTTGATATAGGTTGGGATGCTAATATGTTTTATCCAACTACAAGCTCTAATGCTTTACAAACCAAAGAAACATTCTGAAAAGAGAACAAGGATGTTATCTTGAAATTATTTAGAAGAGTCCCTGCAGTACTTGGAGCAGGTGTTCTTGGAAATGAGGTAGTATCAGAACGTAATGGAGGAATTATTAAAGCTCAAGATGGAGCAGATACTCGAAAATGAGTTGATAATTGGCTTTCACAGAGGAAGGATAAACTTAAAAATAATTCTGTTTATTCAGGATGATTGGCAATACCTGGATTAATAGAAAATCCTTATTTTAGACAATCTGCATCTATGAGTAAATACTCTTTTAAAAGAGGAAAACTCCCAGGTAAAATTACAGGACAGACTAATCATAAAGAGAAAACTATAACCACTTCTGATGATAGTAAGAGTACAGAAGTTCATGAATGAACTCATGCATCTAGACCTTATGAGCAGATTGCTAAAGTTAAAGAAATTATTGATAGATGAGGATTAAAGCCTGGTGTAATACGAGATGATTATTGGGATGATCCTGCAGAAATTTATTCCAGAGTAATGGAATTTAGATATAACAATAACTTAGATCCAAATCATGACTATACTTTAGAAGAGGTACAAGAACTTAGAAATAAGAACCATACAGGCGATTATTTAATTAGAACAGAGAATCAGTTCTATAAAAGTAATATAAACAATCCAACTATTCCTAAGAAAATTGAACCCATAGAAAAAGCTATAGATATGAATCTTTACAAAGGGCCTGAAGAACTTTTCGAAAGGCTTGATGATTCTACTATACAGAGATTACTAAATGATGTAGCATGAGCTCCTAAAAAGAACTCTACGTTACATACCTAGTTTAAAATAATTTATAAATATATACATTTATGTTTGCATTAAGAAAAATTACAAATGACGGTTTAGAAATGAATTTTAGTTTAGGAGACTCTTATACTTTAGTTACAAAAGATCGTTCTCCGAAAGAATTTGAGGATAAAATGAAAGACCATCCTTTTTATGATAAAGCCTATGCTTTTATTTATTGTAAGGATGAGATATTACCGTTATATAAAACTCAGAAAAATTATATTGTTTCTGAAAACGGAACAACTTATAGTAACTTAACATATAAATAATATGAAACTTTCCCTTAAACACAAATTAATCATTGCTGCAATTATACTTGGTGTATTAATTGGAGGCATTGGTATTTTCCAAGCTTTAGGCTTCTGGAAAACACTATTAATGGCCATATCATTTATTGGCGGAGTAGCTACTGGATGGTATGCTAAATTTATTAAAGATAAATACTTTCCTAAAAACTAAATATGATGGCAATTACACTAAATACAACGGGGGGGGCTTATAATTAGAACCTCTTCACAAAGATGATTTAACGCTCTTGGAAGTTCTCATATTGATACTATAAAAATTTATCAAACAGAATCAGGGCAAACATCTTCAACCTTACTTAAATCATTTAATGTAAATATTACAAATTCAACACAATTAATTCAAATTAAAATTCCTAACGAAGATATGTCTTTAAGGATTAAATCATTAGAAATAGTTGTTGAGGATAATGGAGAAACATATTCATGAATGACCCTTCCTTATTTAAGTTCTGGAGGTTGAATATATTTAGACCTATTAGAATAAGCATAATAAATAAAATAGCAAACTTCAAAAGACTTGGGTGGGGGAGGGTTAGTAATTAGATTATTTACCCCTACAGAATATGATATATCAACCATATCAATAAAAGATAGTGCTAATAATGCACTATTTCAAAAACATTTACATCAGAAGAGCAGAAGAATTATTAAGGGATAGAGATTAAATTAACATCTCTTGAATTAAATAGCACTAAGTTGGTTATTATATATGTTGATGATTCGGCACTTACAAAAATTAATCTAAAGTGTCTAAATGATTTAAGCAGAGATATATGACACTATAAAAACATGATAAATTTATGAAATGATATATTAAACTGTTAAGATGGATCTGGGAGTTCCCACAGTGTCTCCTAGGTCTTATCTTAACCAAATGTTACAATGTCGAACGTAAAGAGACATTTAAAGAGATTCCAATTTACGCAGGAAACTTTCCTGGAGGTATTTCGTTAGGATTATACATCTTAATGGGAGAATCAAGTTGGAAATATAATAGAAACTTTATTAAAGATCATGAATGAGGACATACAAGACAATCTTTATATTTAGGTCCTCTTTATTTACTAATTATTGGACTTCCAAGTATTATTTGGGCTATGATCCATACTCCAAATTCTAAGAAATCATATTACTGGTTCTACACAGAGAGATGAGCGGATAAACTTGGAGGTATACCTAAAAGATATTAATATATGAGAAAAACCTTTATATCACAAAATATCGGAAAAGAAACGTCTCCTTATTTAATTCAATTATACAACACTGAGGGAGGTCGTTGGGAAGACGCATATCCATTTAAAAACGTTGTAAGATATGATACGAGCGCTACAGGTCATCAGTCTGGAGAACCAATGCATTTTCGAATTTGACCTGTAGCAGATCCTGATTATTTAGAGTTACGTTATACTGGAGGAAATGAAGGAACCTTCTCCTGAGAGTCTACTGATGATGGGAAGTCAATTATTAATGATGGTTCGATACTTTATTGCTCTGGAGGCTATAATGCTCCCTATTATTGTAATTTTAATATCTATTCTCCAGTGTCTAGTTCTACAGCACAAACATTAGAATTAGAAGTATTCCTTGGTGGAGAAAGTGGAGAATTCATCAATTTAGGAACATTATATATTACTCATGATCAGAATTTATCATAGAAATATACTTGTACATAATATGAATAAATTATTTATAGCCCAGAATTTGGGGGGGGAAGAACTTATTTCAATATAAGACCATAAATGTAATTGTAGATGATTTTGGAGGTCAAAGAGCTGCTGGATATGAAGGAACTTTACTTGCAACTCCAAATACATGAGAAGCAAAATTGTGTTTAATGACACAAGACGGAGGGACTATTTCTGAAGAGCTATCATTAGATGAAGGAATGTATTCTGATTTACTACCTGTATCTTATCCGCCACAATCTTATACAGGTCATAAATCATGGGGACAAAATGCGCATTACTCTTTAGTAAAAGAAATGGGAAGCCCCATATTATTAAAACCTAAATTAACTTATTTTACATTTACTGCAATATGTGGAATAGAAGTAGATGGAATCGAAATACATGATATGGATAATATAGGAAGAGTTAATGTTACAATAAGAAATATAGATACAAATGAAATAGAAACACACAATGATGTTGATTGTCATCTAGTTATGTCTTCTTCATGAGGATTTGTAACTGCAGTCAGTCTTCCAAAATGAGAAAACGTAGAGATTAATTTTGAAGTATTTAGTGCAGAAATGAGAATTTAAAATAATTTGTATTATAAAATAGAAAAGGGAACCTAATAAGGTTCCCTTTTTCTTTATACTACATCTTTATTATATCTTCTAAAATAATTTGACTATAAAATTGTGATGCATAAGCTGTGCTAAGAAGTATATTTCATTTATTGTTATAATAATCTACACGCATTTGACATATTAATGTTCCACTACTACTTGATATTCTTACAAGTTCATTTTGATTACTACTTGCTGATAATAGTTTAACAATAGATGTAAGTCCTTCAGGATTACCACTTGGAATAGAAACTATTCCAGAAGCAACAAACCTAAAATAAAATCTATAACGTTCTCCTTTAACTAAATCAACTCCAGTTAGTTCGTTGTATCCTGCAGTTGTAGTTGGTATATGTAGAGGACCCTTAAAAATTAAGTTAGAAACATAATTAATTATTATTTGAATGTTATTAACTGGTCCTGTATAAATACATTGAAATTGAACAACTCCTTCAGAAACTTTATCGCAAGGACTGTCTCCAATATTATTGCCATCTACATAAACATCCATTTTATACCTATAATTGTAGTCATATAGTGTTTGGCTATTAATTGTAACTATAAAACCTCAAGCTTCCTCTGTAAGTATATCTTTAGAAATTTTTACATCAAATACTTCTAGAGTAGGTTTTGTATAGGTATATGTATACGTTTTTGACATATCAAAGTTATAAAACTGTATAGAAGCACTTTCAATTGTTTGTTGATTTATAGCTCCAGGATTGAAACTTACATTAACCCCCCCCTCTATTTTGGAAGATAAACTGTTTAATCATTATTCTTTATAATATTTTGCACTAATTAAAAAACATATTAGGCTTATTAAGACATATAATGGAGTTCCTGTAGATAATGTACTAAGGAAGAATAATCCCATAAATAACAAGCCTAATACGTATCATATCTTATATGTTTTCATTATTTATTTATGTTTTTATGCCAGATTCCTGTAATACTATCTATTCCTAATAAAGATGTGCTGCATATGAATAATAATTCTACAACTTCTGGAGCTGGAATTACCATGATGGTACAATAAACACATATAAATAGGCAAACTAGTCATCCAAAAAATCCACATACTCTTTTACTACTCAACCCTGAATGAGCAGTAAACATCTTTAGGAAGAACTCTTTCATTACTATTTGTTTTTATTTCTTATGCCATTTTTTAGCCTGTATAGCAAAATTAGCTCTTTTCTTTTGTAATGCTGTAGCATTTGGATCATTCATTACTTTATGAGCATGCTCTTGAACACCTTCTCCTGCTCGTTTTGCGCTAGCGCTAAATTTTCCTCTATTCTCTTTTTTGATATGGATCTTAGCTCCCTTCTTCATCATTAATACATACTCATCCTTACTTTCCTTAAGACTTAGAGTATTTTCATTATTGAATTTAGAGTATCTCTCGTAGATACTATCTAAAATCTCGTTGTTATACTTACTCATTTTATTCTAAATGTATTTATAGTTAAATATATATCTTTGTTTTGCTTTTACAAAAATAATAATTATATTTGCAACGAACAAATAGTTTCACATAAAACATATTATTCAATAAATTATGGAAAATTTTCTTCAATGGATTGAGAAAATTCTGGGATTTTTGAAGAACTATGGGTTTTTAAATATTATTAAGTCATGTATTGTAATAATTTTATTTGCATTTACTATGGCCATTGCCTTTAATCCAAAAGAAACTATCACAAACATTATTGAATTGGTTCATACAATTGAGGATGAAAAACATGCTACAAGTGAAGAAATTCGCAGGCGTGTTAATCCTGTTATTAATGAATTATTGGATAATTCTATACGAGATATAGGATGTGATAGGGCTTTTATTATGGAAGGGCACAATGGAAAAGCAAATGCTAGTGGATTAGGTTTTTATTATGTAGATATGACTTATGAAAGATGTAGAAAAACCTCATTAGATCAAGCAATATATTGGCAATACAAAGATATGCCAACCAGTATTTTCCCTTTCTTCAATTATTTGGACAAACGCAGATATTTTTATGGGGGGTTAGATGAATTATCCCAAATAGATTCTAAGTTAGCTCAAATGGTTAATGTCAACGGCACACACTTCCTAGTAACTGTTGAAATTCCAGGAAAAAATTCTGTTAATCAATTTATGGGAATACTTGGTTATTCTTTTGAAAATCCCCCCAAACTTACTCAAGAGCAAATAAAAGATTATGTGCTTGAGGTGAGAAGAAGGGTTCAAATACTATTATCGTTAACTTCTTTAAAAGAAGTTGACATCAATCAATTTCGAGAAGCAATATGCCTAAATTAAAAAATGCTAAGGAAAAATATGTAAATGGCCTTAAAGTAGACAAAGAGACGAAGGATGTAGTATACTCTGATGAAGCTCATGTATATTTAGACAAAACAGATCAACAAAAATATGTTTCTGTTACTACTTTAATTGGCAAATATGAGAATCCTTTTGATGTATTTTTTTGGTCTTCCTATAAAACTTGCGAGAAGTTAATGTCGGAAGAAACTTTTCATGTACTTAAAGAAACTTTATTAGCTACAAAGAGATGGACAGATGATATGATTGAAAAACTTCATCTTGATCCGATTATCTTTGATAAAACAAGAAAAGAAATACAAAAAGGATATGATGATGAGAGAAATAAATCTTGTGAAAGAGGTACAAAAATACACTCTAATTTTGAAGAGATGTATTATACTTCAGAGAAGCAAGATTTAAAAAAGTTTGGTTTAGGAGGAGTTTTTACTTGTAAAAAAGGATATTACGAACTTGATTTAGAAAAAGGAGTATACCCAGAATTTTTGGTTAGCTTAAAATCTTCCGATGGAATATTACGAGTTGCTGGACAGATAGATTTACTAATTAAAGATGGAAACGATATAATAATTGTAGACTATAAAACCAATAAAGAGATTAAGAAACACTCTTACTTTGATAAGAATAAGTTTAGTAGAATAATGATGAAGTACCCTTTAAATAATATAGAAGATTGTAATTTCTATCATTATTCTCTGCAATTATCAACATATGCATATTTACTTCAGCAAATTAAGCCAGAATTAAATATTAAAAAATTAATGCTAATACACATTGATCACGATGATAAAATTACAGAATATACTGTAGATTATCTTAAAAATGATGTAGAGAGAATGTTAAAGCATTATAAGAAACTTTTAAAACAGACGACTGTACTTGATAGAGATCGTCCTATTGTATTTTAAATATGGGAAGTATATTTGATATTATAGATGGACATGTAAATGAGATGTTTAATGCTAATGAGGGGCTATATGAGGAAAGAATGAAAATATGCAAAGAATGTCCATTATATAAAGAAACCCCTGTTGGCCCAATATGTAACCCTAAGCTTTATATAAATAAAGAAGGGAAAACATCAGTATATAAAAAAGATGGTTATGTCCGTGGCTGTTCTTGCAGATTATCTGCTAAGACTAGATTAATTCACGGTAAATGTATTATAGGAAAATGGTAAAAATTATGAGTAATTTAATTTTAAATGGAAATGATGCCACTGGTATGAGTGGCTATGGCGCACAATTAAGTAAAAATCTTTCTGGAATTAGTTCTGCTGAACTAAAAGATCAAATTGAAATGGAGAAATTAGCTGCAGCTGCTGCAGTAATGGAAGCAAATAAAGGATTAAAATCTACAGAAAACAAGAAAGTTCAAGCAACAGGATTTACAGTTATTTTTACAAAGTATAATAAAAACCCTTATCGTAAATATAAGTCTGACGCTGGACTACTTTTAGATGTAGATTCTTTTCATATAAACGATGCTGGGGAAATGGAGCAAGATGAAATGGGAGTTATTTGCTGTCATGTTGTATCAGTTGGCCCAGAATGTAAATATGTCAAAGAAGGTGATGATATTTATATAAGGAATGTTGGTGCCGCTCCAGTTCCTTTTGATCGCAGAGGATATTGGGCAATTAGTGAACAAAATGTAATATGTAGAATTGTAGACAATGATTAGTGAAATTGAAAAAATATTTTACAATCCTGGAGACTTAGTTAGAGTTAGACATCGTAAACTAAGTAATATTCCAGTGATGTATGTTGTGGAAAAAGTGACAAGGTCATATAAACATAACGATGAGACAGTGAATTCCTTTAAGGGAATTAAATGCAGATGGTTTAATGTAAATGGTGATCTTTGTGAGGAAATTTTTTCTTCTAAAGATCTTGAAAGGGTAAAATAATGAAAGTATACTTTAATAGACTAGGAAATATAGACCATGTAGATTGCACCTCTGCTGAATTTATTGAACTGCAGGATGGAAATAATCTTTTGACATGGGTTGATTTAGCGGATATTCCTGAATGTTTAGGAGAAACTATAGAAGAACGTATTAAGCTATGGGTGGAACTAAAAAAGAAAGGAATTATTATAGAAAATACTAAGAAACATCATGGACGAAACTCAATTAATGGAATTCATAAAATGGATTCCGACATGTGTAAAGGAGCTGCAAAATAAATCTCCAGAAGAGATAGCAATGACTTTAAATAAGCTTTCTAAAACTCCAGAAGGACAAAAGCAACTAGATGCACTTATTCAGGAATTTAAATCTGAAAATGCTGCAATTCAGCCAGAGGAAACTGGAATGTTTAAGAAGGGAGGAAAGCTTAATTACTTAGTTAGTAAATTTCAAAATGGAGGTACTCCAAGGATAGTTGAAACTTTAAATTATGTACAAGGCAGAACATCATTACCTCCTGGAATGACTAAGCTAGATTTTAATCGAAAGTTTAGTGATAATTACAGGGCAGCGCAATACAGTAATTCTAAGGGTGATATTCTCCAGTTTCTACAAAGGCCAAATACAGTTAGAGGCACTGAAAGGTTAATAACTAATAATAAAAGAGATACCTTATATAGAAATACTTTTAATGGGGCAGAGACATCTAACAAACCTCAACCCTGATATAGACCTAAATCGGAGAAAGCTAAGAAAAAGGCGGACTATGATAGATTTACATCAAGATTTGCAGAGTACTTTCAAGATGGAGGTAAAACTTTTGAAAATCAGAATGGGAGGCTCTCAAAAGTTTATAACTATAAGTTAAAAAAATAAAATGACTGATATTTTCCTTTATGATAACTCTACAGGAGAAATTACTCTAAATGAGTATGAAATATTATTAGTTAAGGAATTTGCAACACTCTATGATACCAGTAGGAATAAATGTAAAAAAGATCCTACTGGTATTCATAGGTTAAAAGCTTGAAAGGAGTTTACATATATTTTTCTAATGTTAGACTTTAAGTCTCCTTATTTAGAATATATTGAGCAAGAAAGACATGAAGCTGCAATGCAGGATAGCGGACTAACTCAGGAGGAGTGGAATGATCCAGATTTTAGGGCGGCTTGCAGAAAATATATGGAAATTAAGGACTCATCCAGAGTACTCAGTTTAATTAAAACAGCATATAGAACTTTGGAAAAGATGCGAGTTTTCCTAGATAATATTGATTTTACAGATATGGATGGTAATGGCAAATATCTAAATGATCCTAAAAAAACACTTGAAAGTATAGGCCAAATAGGAAAAATGAGTGATTATCTAAAGGAACTAGAGGACACTTATAAAAAGGGGCAAGAAGCCAAACCAACCCGTTATAGAGGAGATGTAGAACTCGGACTAGATGATTAATGAAACTATGGCAGAATTAAGATCAAAAAGGAAAAAGGAGGAACTTCCTCAAAGGCCCACAGATAGATTAAAATCATTTACAGAAAGATCTGAAGAGGAACTTATTAAAAGTTTGCTTAAAAAAACAGATCAATCTAATGAAGATATAGAGGAATCTGAATATTATGAAGGAACTTATGAATATCATAAGAAGACAAATAATCTTTGAGATGTTATTTTAGAAGACGAAATTAAATACTTTGACCCAACATTAAGTTATGAAGTTACAGGTTATAGGCCAATCACAGAAACTGAAGGTCTAGATTTTGATCCTGCTCCCTTTATGGAGGTTGGAAGAACTTATGAAAGAACAGGAAAATACACAGCTTTTAGAAAGGGCACAAAAGCTTATGTAGATTTTTGGAGAGGTCAAATTAAACGTTGTGTTGAAGGTTATACTGTAGGGA
>ULOH01036875.1_pt1 | contig 17266 bp, 20 predicted proteins | sample 1952421 | NCBI WGS metagenome assembly ULOH01 (sample SAMEA4835599, study PRJEB28245) | human gut metagenome | biome: gut microbiome; material: fecal sample | place: Denmark | collected 2008
TCATCAATGCGGAGCTGGAGATGCTGTCCAATCTGTACGAAGGCCGTGTGATGATCATTAACAAAAACTTTAAGGTGGAAAAAGATACCTACGGCATCAGTGAGGGGAAGACGATCATTTCCGAGGAAGTCATTAAGTGCTTTCAGGGGGAAAATATCTCTCACTACGACCCGGAGCACGGATACATAGAGATGACTACTCCCATCATGGATACCACAGCCAATACCACGGACGAGAACGGTAAAAAAAATCCCGATGCGATCCGAGGTGTCATGCTGACCAGTATTTCTAATGACAGTATTGTAAATGCCAGGGAAGTGTTGAACCGCAAGGCATATATCATGGAAGTGATCATGATCGTGGCAATCCTGGCGCTGGCAATTCTGCTGTCCAGAGTGCTGACGATGCCTTTCAACAGAGTTACCCAGGCGATCAATGCGGTGAGGGAAGGATTCAGTGATGAGACCATCTCTGTGCCTGATTATGTGGAGACGGTACATATCGTGGATGCTTTTAACCAACTGTTGAAGCGCATGAAAGCACTGGACGACTCGAGACAGGAATTTGTAGCTAATGTGTCCCACGAACTGAAGACTCCCATGACATCCATCAAGGTACTGGCGGATTCCCTACTGGCACAGGACGACGCTCCTGCGGAGCTGTATCGTGAGTTCATGGAAGACATTACATCCGAAATCGATAGAGAGAATCAGATCATCACGGACCTGTTGGCACTGGTGAAGATGGATAAAAAGGTACAGGACCTGAACATTGTATCATTGAATATCAATGATCTGACAGAATTGATCCTGAAAAGACTGCGTCCTTTCGCCCGGAAAAAAGATGTGGAAGTCGTATTTGAGAGCGTTCGACCCGTAGTAGCGGAAGTTGATGAGGTCAAGATGACGCTGATCATGACGAATCTGGTGGAAAATGCCATCAAATACAACAAGGATCATGGCTGGGTAAAGGTGGTACTGGATGCGGATCACCAGTACTTTACTTTTGAAGTCAGCGATTCCGGAATCGGTATTCCGGAGGAATCCCTGGCACACATCTGCGAGCGTTTTTATCGTGTGGACAAGTCCCATTCCAGAGAGATCGGAGGAACCGGACTGGGGCTGGCGATCACGAAGAGTGCGGTGCTGATGCACAAAGGATCCCTTACGGTGACCAGTACAGAAGGACAGGGATCCTGTTTCCTGGTGAAGATTCCGCTAATGTATATAGCGTCTTAGAAGGACTGTGAATTATGAAGAAAATAGTAAGTTATATGATGACAGGAATATTGCTGTTGTCGTTTTTGTTGACTGGATGTGGTTCGCCAGAACCCCAGACCGGGAAGAAAATGTCCATGTATTATATCAATACAGCGGAGACGAAGGTTGAGGTACATGAACAGTATCTGAACACGAAGACTTTGGACGAACAGTTGGATGAGACCATGAGGTATCTCTCGACGACTCCGGAAAAGCTGGAATATAAGGCACCTTTGGATATGGGATTCCGGGTCCTGGATTATGAAGTAGAAGATGGAAAACTACTGATCAACGTAGACAAGGCGTATTCGGAACTGTCTCCCACCACGGAGGTGCTGGTGCGTGCGGCCATCGTAAGAACGCTTACGCAGCTGCCCAATGTGAAGTATGTGGGCATTACCGTAGAGGACAGCCAGTTGTACGATAATGCCGGGGAGATGGTAGGCTGGATGAATGCCGATCAGTTCATCAATAATGACGGTAACGAGATCAATACCTACGAACTGGTGAAGGTAAAGCTGTATTTTGCCAATGCGGCTGGGGATAAACTGATCGCTTCATACAGAGAAAAGCATTATTCCACCAATACACCTCTGGAGCGTTTTGTAGTGGAAGAGCTGATCGCCGGTCCCAGCGGACAGATCGAGGGATTATATCCGGTGATCAATCCGGAGACGAAGATCGTCAATATTCTGACTAAGGATGGAATCTGTTATGTAAATCTGGATTCCAATTTCCTCACGGTGATAAATAACGTATCCACGGAAGTGGCAGTTTACTCTATCGTGAATTCGCTGGTAGAACTTGACAATATCAATAAAGTACAGATTCTGGTCAATGGCGAAGTGCCGCCTACTTTCAGCAATTCCACGTTTGAAAGAAACCTGGATTATGTTACGACATTGGAACAGTAAATATTTACGGATATGGATTGCTTTGCGTTTTATCGCAGAGACAGTCCGTTCTGTGGTGCAGGCGCGTAAGACGTATGCAGAAAGGAATTTAATGAGACGACCACTTTTTACAGTGTGTTTGTGTCTCGTGACAATAATCGCAATAATGAGAATACTGGCAGGGGTGGGAACCGGTGAAGATACCGGCCTGCCGCCTGACGGAAGTCCGGTGAAGATCACGGGACGGATAGACACAAGAAGTTCTGAAGAAATTATTCTAAAATCAATTTCTATTATTCAAAACGATCAAGAATATTCCTATTCTGGAAAATTACAATGTGAACTGGAAAATATGAAAACGGCAATGATCACTGCAGGTGCTGTAACCGAAGAAGAGAAAACCCTTAAGATCGGGCAACAGATCGCTCTGGAAGGGACTTTTGTTTTGTTTTCGACCGCGACCAATCCGGGAGAATTTGATGCGCAGGCATACTATGCGGCCAAGGGTATTGGTGGCAGAGTACGGAAGGCACAGATTCTGGCCGCAGGGGAGAAGTACAGCTTTTTGCGGGAAAAACTGTATGGATTCCGGCAGGTATTGCATGACAGGCTTGCAGAAGTTTTTCCTGCGAAAGAAGCCTCCGTTATGCAGACATTGCTGCTTGGGGAGAAGGAGGAACTGGACGCGGAGGTAAAGGCGCTGTATCAGAAAAACGGAATTGCCCATATCTTAAGTATTTCGGGTGTTAAGACTCTAAAGTTGGATATCCCCCTAGTGCCTGAAATCCGCATAAATTGGGCATTTGTGCCTCTACATATCGCTATAATTTACATTCTAAAACTGTGCTTAGACGAGGAAATTATTCCCCGTTGTCGTTTCCCTTGTTCAAGGGGGTATCACAAAAAATATATAAATTGGCAAAAAAAGCAATAATTTAGCGGAAGTTAATCTTACCGCAAAAGCTAATAAATCAGCAAAAGGAGAAGAGGTCTATGGCATATAAAAAATATAGAGAAATGAAGGTTTATGAAGCAAGCGGATACCAGTATAAGCGGACACCGAGTATTGTACTTAAAGGGCAGTGGCTGTCGGAGTTGGGCTTTGACATCGGAGAGCAGATTGAAGTAAAGTGTGAGGATGGACGATTGATTATAACTAAAGCAAACGAAATATGGTCTGTTTGATAGAGTAAAAAACCTAAATGTGATAAAATAACTTTGGTGATTGATATGGATAATTTGACAAAAGAACAACGGCATAAAAATATGGTTAATATTAAATCGAAGGACACCTCTATTGAGGTGTGCCTTCGAAAAGCGTTGTGGGCGAGAGGAATACATTATAGAAAAAACTATGACAAGATTCCGGGAAAACCAGACATTGCACTTACTAAATACAGAATTGCAATCTTTTGTGATAGTGAATTTTTTCATGGTAAAGACTGGGAGGTATTAAAGCCTAGACTGAAAAAGAGCAATAATTCAGACTATTGGATACACAAGATTTCTCGTAATATGGAAAGAGATGATGAGGTAAATAAACAGCTATTGTTTATGGGATGGACAGTGATTAGATTTTGGGGAAAGGATATATCGAAAAAGACAGATGAATGTGTCAGAGTAATAGAAGAAGCTATATTTGATGAGAAAGTGCTTTTTGACCAAATTATAATGGATGAACGAGAAATTTAAAAATGAGCAAAATAATACTTTGTGTAGAGAATTAAAAATGCTTGAAAGTGTTCGCTTTATCGAATATAATATACTAGGTTATTATGGATTTTACTGTATGGAGGTAACTACATGGATTTTATTACTTCAGCAGAAGCTGCAGATAAATGGAATATATCTCAGAGAAGAGTAGCGATATATTGTAAAGAGGGAAGAATTGAAGGCGCTGTTTTAAAAGGGCGAATGTGGATGCTTCCTTCTGATGCAAAAAAGCCAGAAGACCCAAGGCGTGCGAGAAAAAAAAGCACAAAAAAATGAAAATATTACCATAATTATAAACGAAATGAGGATTTTTTGATGAAAAAGCAATTTACATGTGTTGATTTATTTTCCGGGGCTGGAGGATTATCTAGGGGCTTTTATGATGCTGGCTATAATGTAGTGCTTGGCGTGGATTTTGATGATGCGGCTTTACAAACTTTCAAGGCAAACCATGGAAATGCCGAGGCAATGAAACTTGACCTTTTTGATCATAATAATATAAATGCGATTGTTGATTTTCTTAAAGAAAAAAATATAAAATTGGATGTTTTAGTGGGCGGACCGCCATGTCAGGGATTTTCAATAGCTGGACCGAGAGATATGAATGATAAAAGAAATACGTTGTATCTTGCGATGGTTAAACTTGCTGCTACATTAAAACCACAAGCGGTTGTGTTGGAAAATGTACCTGGCATGATTCAGACTAATGGTGGAATCGGCGCAAAGCGAATTATTGAAGATTTTGCTGAAATAGGTTACAAAATGACACCAAAATTACTGTATGCTCCTGATTATGGAATTCCACAAATTAGGAAAAGAGTATTCTTTGTAGGTTTGAGAGATTCAGAATCAGCATTTGAATTTCCAGAACCATTTGTTAATAGCGAAGATTATGTGACATGTGAGGATGCTATTAGTGATTTGCCACCCTTACAAACAGCCGAAGGCGAAATAATATATGGGGAAGAAGTTCAAGAGTACGAAACTGAGCCAAAGACTGAATATCAGAAAATGATGCGTAAGAATTCTAAATCAGTCAGAAATCATATAGGTAGCATACCTATAGAAAAAACTAAGAAAATGATTTCATTGGTTCCCGAAGGGAAAAACTATAAAGCATTACCAGAAGAGTATCGAGGCATGTATAAATATCATGAGGCTCTTACACGATATAATAGTAAGAAACCATCGTTGACAATTAATACAGGCCATAGATCGCATTTTCATTATAAATATAATAGGATTCCGACTGTAAGAGAAAGTGCAAGATTACAGAGTTTTCCGGATGATTTTATATTTTATGGGAATAAGTCGCAACAATACAAACAAGTTGGTAATGCAGTGCCACCTATGTTAGGACAGGTTGTTGCAAAAAAATTACTAGAATATTTAAGAGGCTGATTAGATGAAATATAGAATGATAGATTTGTTCGCTGGATGCGGAGGTTTAACTGAAGGATTTATGCAGACAAAGCAGTATGAGGAGATAGCAGCGGTTGAGTGGTTGCGTCCACAAGTTAATACATTGAGGAAAAGGCTAAAAACAAAATGGGGTGAAGCCGATTCGGAACAAAGAGTGATGCACTTTGACATTCAACGAGAAGAAGAACTTTTTTCTGGATGGAACGATGAAGAGTTTGGAAAAGGAAAAGGACTCGATTATTTTGTTGAACAATCAGGGGGAATAGATCTTATTATTGGAGGACCTCCATGCCAGGCATATTCTGTTGCTGGAAGGGTAAGAGATGAAAACGGCATGCGAGATGATTACAGAAATTATCTTTTTGAACATTATTTAAACGTAGTTAATAGATACCGTCCTAAATTTTTTGTCTTTGAAAATGTTCCGGGAATATTAAGCGCTGCACCAGATGGAACACCTATAACTGAGCTAATAACAAGAGGTTTTGAGGGAATAGGATATAAAATTATTTCAGAATTAAAAAATGCCGTTGTTAATGCAAGTGACTATGGTGTTCCGCAGAACAGAAGTAGAGTTGTAATACTAGGAGTGGATGTAAGAAGTATTGATAATGCAGAAGAAGTAATAAACAAATTTTATAATACAATACTTCCAAAATATCGTGTAAAAAAGAAGATTACGGTGCGTGAGGCAATAGGAGATTTACCAAAATGCATGCCAGTGTTTGATGAAAGTAGTCATAAAAAGCGTATTTCACATAAAACACCAGAATGTAATATTACGTGGCATATTCCTAGATACAGTAATTTGCGAGATATGGATACTTTCAGAATTTTGGAAGAGGACATTGCATCGGGGCTAAGAGAGTATGATAGTAAAAAAATAAGTGAATTGTATGAAAAGAAGATTGGATCTAAATCACCAATTCATAGATATCATGTTTTAGAGCCTGACGAACCAAGCACAACAATAATTGCGCATTTATATAAAGACGGTAACCGTTTTATACATTATGATCCAGAGCAGCAGAGGACAATTACTGTAAGGGAAGCAGCAAGATTACAGTCATTTCCTGATGATTTTGAGTTTGTTGGAAGCCGTGGAAATGCATATCAAATGATTGGAAATGCAGTGCCACCTCAATTGGCTAATGTGATTGCAGAGTCTGTGGCTGAACTACTGAAGGAGGTGTAATTATAGAATGTTTCATTATTTATTTACTAATGATTTAAGGATTTCAAATCTTGAAAGTTTTTTGACAGAAGCTGGAAAATGTTTCGTGGAAGATACTGTACCCAGTGCAGCAGAAGATAAAAATGCAAATAATAATATGAATACACTGGGGTTTTATTTCAACTTAACTAAGGACAGTAATTGTGCCAAAGCGTGCAAAAATGGGGATGTTCGTAAAGTTGTGTTAAACTTTATAAAGAAATTTCAATTTCCTAATCCAAGAACAACGGATTCTTTAAATCAAGCTGTTAATGATGATATTACATTAGCACCTATGAGGATTATTTTGCAGTTATTATACATTATGGGAATGGCAGATTCTGATAAGGCATATCTGACTAAGGCAGAAATCGCAGATTATATATTTTTTAATGAAGATGTTGCGAAAAAGGTGCAGCCGGATGTGATTGGTCTTGCAAAAATGATCCTTGAAAAGAGAAGTAAAGGGATAAGTCCAGATTTTCCGACAGATGAACAATTAGAAGACAATGAATGCTATTGGAAACAATGCAAACGCCAAGTTCGTGAGATGGTAAAGGTATTATGTTGGTCAGGCTGCGTGAAGGAAGATAGCAATGGTGCAATATCTATCTTTCATGAAAATTTGACACGAGAAAACAAAGCAGATTTGTTTGAGATATTAACATATAGAGGACGATGGATTCCTGATAGAGATAAGAATACGAATGAAAATAAGCAGTCATATCAGCAGTATATGGATATCGATGATTTGGAGGATACGAATGAAGAGTCATATAAAGATGATGAATACCGTAGGGCTGCTAAGATAATCACAGATTATGTGTCAGAAACTGGATTTGAAATACCATGCAGCAGAAGTAATATTGAAACTGCTATACGAGAGTTTCAGGAAAGATTCTCACCAGAAAAGCTGGCAGCCATTGAAGATGAGAATCTCTTAACTTCTTTATTTTATACAGTTGGGGATAATACAGAAGCGCTATGCTGTTGGTTAGAGCATAACGCAGACTGCCGAGAATATTTCGGAAGCATTGCGGGTGGATCTGCATACAAATTTGGTTTGTTTCAGAAAAAGGATACAGGCGAGTGGATGACGGGAAGCCCGCAGAAACCAGAAGTGTTATCAGAAGAACAGGCTCTTGAAATCGGAAAGACAATAAGAGATGCCCTTGTTAAAGGTGTAGATATTATAAATAATGCCATCTTGGATAACCTGTCTGATTTTGAAAAGCTCGATGAAGATTTGAAACAGGGTGTAGGTGAACAATACTATAACCTGGCATGGTTTCATAAATATTTTTCACTTATCTGTCCAGAAAAATTAAGCGGTTTCCATTCAAACGATTGGCAGACACATGTACTCAGATGTTTAAGAATCAATCCAAGTGAAAAATATTATGCCCGAAGCGCACAGCTTGCGAAGATTGAAAACTATGCCGGAATGTATTATAGAGAATTCTTTGCTGTTGTTTTCGAAGAATTTGGTGGCATAAAACATTTTGTGAGAATTGGCACAAAAGATGATGAAAAAAATTATGTTGCGGAATGGCAGCAGAAATCTGTAGTTGGAATCGGATGGAGAGCTATCGGGTCACTTCAGGATTATGTTGCGGGTGATGGAATAGATAAGGATGCCATTACAGAAAAGATGATGGAAGAGTATTTCCACGATGATAAAAAGACAGCATCCAGAAAGGCCGGAGAACTGGCAAGATTCTATAAAACAAATGCAGATACTGTTTTTGTCGCTATGAATGGAGAAAAGCTGATAGCGTTTGTTGATGAAATTGGAGAATACTTCTATGACGCATCAACGGCTATGGCGCATATGAAAGCTGGAAAGTGGCATAATAAATTTGCAGATGGAGATACCCTTCCGGATAAATCAGAAGGAAAACTTACATCCTGTTATCAGCTTACAAATAACGAAAATCTGATGTTTTTATATGAAAAATATTATTATGGGGAAGAAGCTGAATCAGAAGAATTAGATAATTCGGAAGCGGAGGAAACCTATATGCCGTTAGTATTTAACACAGAAATAGAAACAAAATATGAAAGAAACCGTATTGTTTTTGGTGCTCCGGGTACTGGAAAGAGTTATGAACTTAAAGAGGATTGTGAGGACTTGTTGAAGGACACAAATGGTTCTTATGAGCGTGTTACATTCCATCCTGATTATTCATACTCGCAGTTTGTTGGTACATATAAGCCTGTCATGGGTGCAGATGAAAAAATCAGATATGCTTTTGTGCCGGGGCCGTTCATGCGTGTTTATGTAGAAGCACTTAAGAGCGGAAGAACTGAAAATCCACAGCCACACCTTCTGCTTATTGAAGAGATAAACAGAGCAAAAGTGGCAGCAGTATTTGGCGATGTATTCCAGTTGCTCGACAGGGATGATGATGGAGTCAGTGAATATGAAATTCAGGCATCAGAGGATATTAGAAAATATCTTGCCTCACAACTAAAAGGAGATCCTGATAACTATCAGAAGATTCGCATTCCCAATAATATGTTTATCTGGTCTACAATGAACAGTGCTGATCAGGGTGTATTTCCGATGGACACTGCGTTTAAGAGAAGATGGAACTTTGAGTATCTTGGTATCAATGAAAACGAAGAAAAGATTTCTGGCATTGGAAAAATAGAACTTGCCGGAAGTGATGAGCCTATTGAATGGAATATCCTCCGCAGAGCAATTAATGCAAAAATGTCATCAGATCAGTTTAAGATTAATGAGGACAAGTTGATGGGGCCATTCTTCCTTTCAAAGAAGGTAATTGCATCTGATGAGAATGGCATGATTGTAGATACAGACAAATTTGTGGCTGCATTTAAGAGCAAGGTAATTATGTATCTGTATGAGGATGCAGTTAAACAGGGCAAGCACAGATTCTTTGATGGATGTGATAACAGCAAATATTCATCCGTGTGTGATGCTTTTGATGAAATAGGAATGGGAATCTTCGGATCAAATTTTAAGGAAAACTTTTATGATAAACAAAAGGATGAGGCATGATGAAAGTTGTTTCACGGTATGTCAGGGAACAGAAGCGTTATACGAAAAATGACCTTAAAAGCAAGTTTTCCTTTGACGAAGACGGAGTAGAAAAATTTATAAAAAATCTCAAAGCCTATGGTGTCTTGAAGAGTGTAAAAAATACCGATGACCAGCTCGAAATGTCAGACCTTGTAGATGACGATGTGGAAATTACGGATGAAACGGCAGAGAGTGGTGACTGCCTGTATGTATTTACATATGTCGGAGTCATCACCTGTGGAAGCCGTGTCATAAAGGTCTATCCGAAGTATCTGCTGTCAAAGAAAGATGATAATGTTCTGGATGAGATGAAACAGGTTGTTAAAGTACTTGAGCGTTACAGCCGTTCTGAAGAGCAGATTATCAATGTTTTTAATGGTGATGGAGAGAACAGAAGTTTTAATATACTTGCGGTTATCCTGTTCCTGATTAATGATTATTACGAATATGGCATCTATACGAACAGTGAGGATATCATAGAAGTAAATGGAGAGGGTGAAATCCTCTGGGGAAAGACCATTGATGAGAGCTTTGCCATGATCGAGGATAACCGTCCGTATTATATGGAACTCTATACGGAGAAATCTGTAGAAGATGACATGGATTATTTCAAACGTCTGCATGAATGTGTGCTTACGGAATGTTCCAGACAGCTTCGTGATGCACAATTAGATGCTCTCTTTGATATGGATGTCATAGAACTTTCCGAAGAAACACTGGCCGATTTTGGTGACAAGGAATATGTGTTAGAACGGATTATAAAGGAACTGAATCTTCAGTTTAATACGCACAGGCAGATTCTTCTCAAAACACTATATGCATATGTGTCCCAGGACAGAAAAATGCTTGATGAGAATGATGGTATCAGTATGTTTGGAACAACAGCATACCATGCGGTTTGGGAGAAAGCCTGTGCGGAAGTGTTTGACAATAAGCTGCATACTACCCTTGCACAGCTTAAGATGACTGTTCCGCTTGCAGATAAGTATAACTGCAAAACGGCAAAGAAACAGAAGCTGATAGATATTATAGAAAAGCCTATATGGCAGGGAGACGATACGGAAGCAAAGGCAGCAGATACCCTTATTCCTGATTTGATCAGTATTCCTTGCATAGACGGAAAGGACTGGTTCATAATATTTGATGCCAAATATTATAATCTTCAGCTGGAAAAAGGAAAGTCCCTCAGGGGAAATCCGGGTGTCGGAGATGTAACAAAACAATATCTGTATCAGCTTGCCTATAAGGATTTTATTAATGCACATGGCATTACAGAAGTCAGAAACTGCTTCCTGATGCCAACAGAGAAAAAAGATATTGTAAAAAAAGGCTGTGCCAGAATGGCTATGCTTGAAGCACTCAATCTGAAAAACATACAAATCCGTCTGATTCCGGCGGCAGAGTTATATGATAATTATCTGACCGGAAATCATATGGATATTACACGATTGGAGTTGTAATAAAGGAGGGACGGAATTATGGCCGTTTGTCCAAAATGCAGATCCGACAGGACTGTACCAATATTATATGGTTATCCGTCCCATGAAGCCTTTGAAGCAGAAGAACGGGGAGAACTTATCCTAGGCGGATGTGAGATGATAGATGGAATGCCACACGAGGATTATGGCTGCCTTGACTGCGGATACCGATGGTCAAAGGAACTTCTTCCAGCTACCCAGATTACAAAAATAAGATATAAGGTTGTGGAGAATGGTCCGTGTACGATAGATTCCCAACAGTCATGGGTATATGAAATATATCCTGATGGAAGGTGTAAAGAATATACATATCAAGGGCAGAATCGTAAATATCAGTTTAAGACGGAAGAGAAGGTATCTGAAAAGAAGGTATACAGACTTGCATGCAGTCTGCAGAAAATCATAGGAGCTCCCTTATGGGAGAAGAATGTTATTGAAGGACATGTGTGTGACGGTTGTAGTTATAATCTTCAGATAACTTATGCTGATAAGCGGAAAGAAATAATAAATGGTGATGTTGCCGGAGGAACGTTTGATTCTATACTGGAGAAATTCGTCCGCAGCGTATTTCCGGAATAATCCAATGGGCACGTAAATGAACTATTGACAACAGAACAGATGTTCGATATAATAACCTCAGGTTCGCTACCTGAGGTTATTAATGTTAAACAGAGACAAATTTGACACCAAGGTTAGGTCAGCCTGACTTTCCCTTAGCTGGCCTTCAATTATTATATGGAGGCGATAACGTGGTTACCAAACTGGAAGTGGGCGATAAAGCTTTTATTATAGAAAGCAATCGCATTGTCAGAGAAGTGATTGTTCTGAAAAGGAGCAGAGATTTTTTTACTGTCCGTTTTGTAGAAAATACATCAGGCGGTATACAACTTAGGGCAAGTAGGCTTTTTTCTTCGAAGAAAGAAGCACAAAGTTGCTTACCTAAGAAACAAGTACAGAAGAGAACAGGATTTCGTTCTCCGTATGATTATCTATAGAGAAATGGGGGATAGCATATGGGAGAGCAGATTCTGAAAGTATCATGTCCATGCTGCAAAAACGGTAGATTGTTTGATGTGCTGCCTGATACAGAAGGCACTATACAAATCAAGTGTCCGTGCTGCAGAAAAATAATACAGATATCATTACATAATAAAAAGATTCGTACTGAGCGAATAGGTGCATGAAAATCATAGCAACCAATGCCTGACGAAGCAATGAGTTATATACTTTTGCTTTTGTCAGGCATTTTACATTTTATTCACATGAAAATGCAAAGAAAAAAATAATTTGCACATATTGACAATAAATGCAAAAGGTACTATAATTTGCTCATAGATGTGAAAAAGGAGATGATTATCATGAATAATGAAGAATTTGAACTTTTATTACAAAAAGCATCTCTGGGATGCTGCCCAAAAGAAGATTTGTTGGATGCCAAGGAGAGACTTGAATCTGCAGTTGAGGATAAGAATGCGGAATGTGCCGATTTTGAACAGGTTTTACAGATGATGAGTTTTGAGGGAAAAGATAATACTAATCCTGACGAAGTAAAAAAGGCAATGGAGTCACATGGAGTTGCTGCTATATCAAGGGATGAAATAAAAGTATTGCAGGAACAGAGAAACCGTTTGGCGCATTATCTTACAAATATAACAGATGCATTAGATGAATTTAAAAATTTTAACAAGTACACATGCTTTAACAATATCCGTGCTTTATTAAAAGTAAATCCAGATGTAAAAATCGGAATGATAGAAAAGGAAGCAGGTGTCCGCTTGGGATATATGTCAAGACTGGAAAAACCGGATAATTCATCCGAACCAACATTGGAATTTGTGGCAACGGCAGCTAAGATGCTTGGAGTCAGCATTGACTTTTTGATATCAGCTAATATAGATGAGGTAACACCGACAGAAAAATATGTCCTGGAATTTATAAAGAAAATAGCTGATGATTCCAAATGTGGGAATTTGTACTGGCATAGAGAACCAAATCAGAAGCTGAATAATCCGACTGATTTATACTCTGAATTTGGTCCAGCACCACATCCATTGCAGAGTCCTGATGATGACAGCATGGATTGTAACGGAAATTATAGAGTAGCCAGTTTCTTTTCAAGGTTCTATCCTGAAAAAGCAATACAGGTAACTGGAAATGTATATTGGTCACGATTGGAAGATGCAGAAAGTGATATGTACATCCTGCCGTGTACAATTAATATGGATGATAATTGCGTAGAAGGACAGGCATGTTATGAAATTTATCTTGTAGCTCCTGATAAATCCGTAGTTCCGTTATGCAATACGATTATGGCGTGTGATCTGATTAAATCTGCTGTGAAAGATTTATACATGCAGATAGAGGTATTGGCATCTCATGTAAATATTGATAACAAGGCAAGGAGTGTTATTGATGCATATTTAAATAAGGACAAAAAGGTTCTCTCAAAGACTTTTAAAGTACCAGAACCTTCAAGTGATGATTTTATGACTGATATAGATCTGCCGTTTAAATAGGAGGTGGTGCTGATGCAGAGAATTGAAATCAGAAATCTTAACAGCAACAAACCCACAAAGCCAAGAATGTTTGATGCATTGATTGACGATGAAGGAAAGATATATTTTGAATCAAAAGTACATAAAAATCCGGAAAGGATAGCACTGACGGATGTTATGAAACAAATTGAAGAAGCACAGACAAGCTACTGAGCCCTGATCCATAATTTATGAGATACTATATGCCAGAGTTGTTACTGCAATCGAAAGATTGCGTAGCAGCTCTATTTTTTTGTCCTTTTTTAGGTTGGTTCAGAAAAGTTTACTTGCTTTTATACATTGCAGTGAACAAAGAATCAAAGATTTTCAGGAACAAAAGGGAGAACAAGTATATAGATACCTGATTACGATACGCATTTGGGTAGTATGGATGTTCTTCTGACCGATGAGATTCAGTTCAGCATTGGAGATAAAAATACCTAACCTTATATATTCTCCGTTTGAAAAATTTAAAACACGATTTTTTTCAAAATAAAAAAGCGAATAAAGAGAAGAAGGTAATAGGAAAAAAATTTCAAGAAAAAAATCGAATAGGAAATTAGTCTTCCTATTTGGATTTTATATTTCTATCAGACAAGGACGAAGGGAGGTGAAAAGCTGTGAGTGCAAATGAGCGAAGAGCTGAGATCATGCGAATCATGGTCGCACGAAGACAAGAGAATATGCAGGTTTTAGCTGCTGAGCTTGGTGTTACGGATAGAACTATCCGAAATGACATTCTTGTGCTTACGGCTGAGTATCCTCTTGAAACTACTAGAGGTAACGGAGGCGGTGTCCGTATCGCTGACTGGTATCATCCACATAAAAATATTTTTTCACAGGATCAGATTTCGGTTTTGGAACAGTTGATGGACAAGGCTGATGATGAACAGAAAAAAGTGCTTGACCAGATGCTCCGTGAATACGGCTCTAACAAGTATAGTCCTGTAGTCTAGGACAGGCGGATGACGATCTGCCATCCAAGTACATTATTGACGAGTACCCACGGCCATGAGAGCCGAATGTGAAAGGATGATTTTATTATGAAAAAGAAAATTTTTATCTGCAGCCCTTATCGGGGCAGAGTCGAGGAAAACAAAAAGAATGCAGTGAGTTACGCAAGGATCACTGCCATGTCAGGTGACGTTCCAATCGTACCACATCTCTATTTCCCATCATTCCTCGATGACAATATCCCAAACGAGAGAATGACAGGCATCGCAATGGGTCTTGAACTCATGGATATATGCGATGAGGTGTATGTGTTCGGTTTCGACATCACGGAAGGCATGAAGTTTGAACTCGACCATGCAAAAGAAACAAGGAAGCCTGTAAGGCTTTATGACACGGATTTCAATCCCGTGAATGTCAGGACCATTCCTGTGGATGAACGTGCGGATGCCAGATACAAGGGCATCATCAGAAATCTGAAGGTGTTGAAGTAGGAGGTCCGCCATGTCAGCAGTCAATGTCCGTTACGGACTGTATCCGGGTGACCGTCTTATGATCACTGCCGGAAAGAAAAAGAAGAGAGCAACCGTAGTAAAGGAGTACCCGTTCCATATTCTGATGGACTGGGGGAAGTACAAGTCCAGCGTAAACAAAATCGATGTGTATACAGGTGATGTGAAGCTGGCACGCATTTGAAAGGAGAGAACGCCATGAGTGAGGCATTGTTATTAGTGGCCGAGGGCTACGAGCAGATTGCTGCCGGAATCAGAAAGATGGTTGCAGCACAGAAAGATACACCAAAGAAAGAGGAGAAGCCTGTGAAGAAGGCAGAAAAGAAGGAAACTCCTGTGGCAGATACACCGAAGGAAGAAGCTGCACCGAATGAGACAGCCGTTGACAGAAAGACGGTCCGTGCTTTCCTTGCGGACAAGTCCAGATCAGGAAAGACCTCGGAGGTAAAGAACCTGATCGAGCAGTTCGGATTCCAGAAGCTGTCAGATGTTCCGGATGAGAAACTGCCGGAACTGTATGAGAAAGCGCAGGTGCTCTAATGGGCGGACATGCAAGGTTCTCCCCATCGTCCGGCAAAAGACGTCTGGAATGCCCTCCATCGTTACTGTTGGAGGAGCAGTTTCCGGACGAAGAATCTCCCTTCGCAGCAGAAGGGAGTGCCGGACATGCGATGGCAGAGTACCTCATCAATAAGTATCTGAAGAAAAGGACTAAAAGACCTGTATCTGATTATTATTCGGATGAACTGCTCGAAGCCGTGGATGATTACGTGGAATATAACATCACCCAGATCGAACAGGCAAGGAAGGACTGCGATCAACCATTTATCGGAGTGGAACTGAAGGTCAGCCTGGCACACAGGATCGAAGGATGTTTCGGTACTGCAGATATGGTGGTGGTTGATTCCCATAAGATCCATATTATCGATCTAAAACTCGGCAAGGGTGTGGTGGTCGATGCAGAACAGAATGTCCAGCTTATGATCTACGGACTGGGAGTCCTGGACATGCTCGGTTTCTTATATGAGATCGACACGGTGGAGCTTACCATCGTCCAGCCGAGGATCGAGCATTTCTCCACCTGGGAGATATCAGCCGGGGAGCTGCTTGCATGGGGAAAGGATGTCCTTGAACCTAGAGCAGCAAAGGCACTTTCAGGGGAGGGAGAGTTTAAAGCCGGAGACCACTGCCGATTCTGCAAGGCAAGATTTACGTGCCGTGCAAGGGCAGAGGAATATTTAAAACTTGCCCAGATGGAATTTGCCGAGCCGGCCCTTATGTCGGATGAGGAAATTGCAGAAGTCCTTTCCAAGGCAGATGCGCTGAAGAAATGGGCAGAGGAGGTTTACACCTATGCTCAGAATGAAGCGGTGGGCAACCACAAGGAATGGCCGGGATACAAGCTCGTTCTGGGAAGAAGCAACCGTAAATATACGGATGAAGATGAAGTGGCAGAGGCAGCACAGAAAGCCGGATACACGGACATCTATAAAAAGAGCCTGATCGGCATTACCGAGATGGAAAGGCTGATGGGCAAAAAGAAATTTAATGAGATCCTTGGTTCACTGGTGTACAAGCCTGACGGCAAGGTCACACTGGTGCCGGATTCAGATAAAAGAGAAGGAGTTAAAACAGCAACCGCAGAAGCGGATTTTAAGGAGGACTAAATTATGACAACAGCAAATTTAACCAAAGTGATCGTACCTTGCAGACTCAGCTATGCACACCTGTGGGAGCCGGATTCCATCAATGGAAGCGAACCGAAGTACTCCGTCTCCTGCATCATTGACAAGAATGATAAGGAGACCATTGCCAAGATCAAGAAGGCAATTGAGGTAGCAAAGGATGAAGGAAAAGGCAAGTGGGGTGGTAAGATTCCGGCGAACCTGAAGACACCGTTAAGGGACGGTGACATCGACAGACCGGAGGATGAGGCATATGCGGACAGTATGTTCTTAAATGCCAACAGCAAACAGGCTCCTCAGATTGTGGACAGACAGGTACAGCCGATCCTTGACCAGAGCGAGGTATATTCCGGCTGCTACGGAAGGGTATCCATTACATTTTACGCTTACAATTCAAATGGCAACAAGGGCGTTGCAGCAGGACTCGGAAATGTACAGAAGTTAAGGGACGGAGAGCCTCTCGGTTCCAGAGCAAATGCAAAGGATGAGTTCGAGGCAGTGGATGCGGAGGTCGATTTCCTCGCATAGGAACAAAGCAGCAGATCATAGGAAGGGCGGTG
>ULOH01012418.1_pt1 | contig 17179 bp, 19 predicted proteins | sample 1952421 | NCBI WGS metagenome assembly ULOH01 (sample SAMEA4835599, study PRJEB28245) | human gut metagenome | biome: gut microbiome; material: fecal sample | place: Denmark | collected 2008
GAAAAGAACTAACAAATAGTTCTTTTATAAAATTAATACTTAAACATTTTGACCTGTTGGACCCTGTGGAATAGTTAAATTAAGTATATAATTAGGTGCTGTTCCCGTTATTGAAGCAGCCGCTTGCGTACCTGGGTCTCCAGTTGTTACTGTTCCAATTGATATTGTAGGCGTCTCAGCGTCAGCCCCTGCTGCTCCTGCTTCACCTTGAGGACCTGTTGCTCCTGTTGGGCCCGTTGGACCTGTTGGACCTGTTGGGCCTGTTGGACCTGTTGGACCTGTTGGGCCTGTTGCTCCAACTTCACCTTGAGGGCCTGTGACTCCTGCTTCACCTTGAGGACCTGTTGCTCCTGTTGCTCCTGTTGGACCTGTTGGGCCAGTTGCACCTGTCAGACCTGCTGGACCTGCTACTCCCACTTCACCTTGAGGACCTGTTGCTCCTGTTGGACCTGTTGAACCTGTTGGGCCTGTTGCACCTGTCGGACCTGTTGGGCCTGTTGCTCCTGTCGGACCTGTTGGGCCTGTTGCACCTGTTGGGCCTGTTGCTCCTGTTGGACCTGTTGGGCCTGTTGGACCAGTTACTCCTGTTGCACCTCTAGGTATTGTAAAATTTAAAATAGCATCTTGTGCTGTACCTGTATTTGTAACTGTAGCATTTGTTCCAGCTGCACCTGTTGAAGTAGTACCAATACTTATACTACCAAGTCCTGCTTCTCCAGTAGCACCAGTTGGACCCGTTGGACCAAAAGCACAACAGCAACTATTCCCTAAATTATTTCTTCTATAATTTTCTATCTTAAGACAAGCTTTTTGATAATTATTCATATTTCAGCTCCTTCAATATAAGATATGAATAATTATATAAAGTATAAATTATATTTGTCTATTTAAAATATTCTTTTAACTTATTCATACTTTCATCAGTTAAATTAAAATTATAAGTAATTTTATCAGAGTATATTTGATTAAATACAAAATCTATAGTTTCATTTTTAGTATAAAACTGTAATAAATAATTATATCCAATATGATTTTTATTTTTAACATACTTTCCAATTTTTAATATCTCAGTTATTTCTTTAACAACAGTTTTATCAGTTATACTATTTACTAACTCATAAGTTCCAGATATATTAGTTGTTAAATATTGTTTATTATTTTTTTCCCATCAAACACTCTTATACCAAGTGCTACACCCTCCATATTTTCTAACTTATTTAAAATGTTATTTACCTCCATCTTATCTAAATTTATACAATATTCTTTTTCATTTTCAAACACGCTTTTAATATGTAACTCTTCATTATCATATCTATTACAAGAAAACACCTTAAATGCTAAAGCCTTACAAATAAATTCATTATAATTTTCTTTTAGAGTATATTTCAAAACTGGGATACCATTATTAACTAAAACATTTAAATAATCCATAAAAAGTTTAACATAAAAAAAGAAATATTACCACGAAATGTTATTTCAAGTTAGTAATATTTCATTAACATTAATTACTTCTTGCAGCCACTACTTGCCCATTAGTTGCATTTATATCAACTGAATAGCTTTTACCATCAGGACAGTCTATCGCGTTAAATTGATATCTATAGTAACCAGCATTATAATCAAATGCCACCTGTGCTATTCTGCACGCATCTTTTGTTAAATTATAATATTTTAATCCTATTTCCATTGCTTTCTCTTCTGTAATAAAACTTGGTAATGAAACTTCTTTGCTTTCAATAATCTTACCAGTTACTGAATCTACTACTAAATGATACTCACTTTCTTTAGAGTACAAAGTGACATATTGAGCTAAACAGTATGAACTTCTCTTGTCGTCTTTAAGTGATGTTGCAATATTTGTAAAATCACTTTCGTTTTTACCTAAAGAAGCTAAAGCGTAATCTTTAATTGCTTGTAAACTTATCATTTTGTCATATGTAATCTCAGTTGTAAGAGACATATTTTTTCTATAAGTACACCATACACCACTTGTATCAGTCGCGTCACTTGGTTTAGATACTCTACTAGGTTTTGAAATTGTATTGCCAGAATTATTTGTTTCATTATTTGATGGTTTTGTTGTTTCAGGCTTATTATTTTCTTTTTCTTCATTAACTTTTTCTTCTAAAGCTTTCAGTATTTCTTGTGTTTCTTTTATACTTTTATCTTTAATATCTTCTATTTTAATATTAGAGTTTTCACTCACAATACTTTCTAAATAAGCAGCTTTACTTTCAGTAATATCATACTTTTTAGCTAAATCTTTAGCTGTATCTGTAATTGTTGGAACAATTATATTATAAGTTACTTCTTTTTCCTTTAGTTCTGTCTCTATTATAGTTTTCACTCTTTCAGTATCTATTCCATCAGTATTTAAAAGTATATCTGCACTTTCAGTAATATAGCCTTTATTTATTAAATTTTCAGTAATACTCTTTAATGCATCTGTTAATTCTTTTTCTTTTAAGTCGTCACTCACTACTTGATTTGCGTCTTCATTTAACGCTACTACATTTACTACCTGACTACTTTTATTAAGTTCAAGTTTTATACTTGGATTTATATCAAGTATTACACTAGAAGTTACTACACTATCAAACTTATTAGTATTTTTTTCTTCCTTATGTAATACTAAATAAATTTCAAAAGCTAAAAACGCTATTATCAAAACAGATAACGATATAATTATTACTTTCTTTTTCATATTACCACTTCCTATAATAAATTATACAAAAATATTATAATTATGTCTAGAAAATATTATCTTAATTTTAATTTTCCACAGTTAATAAATTTATTTTCTTTATAACTAAATTTTTTATTATTAGTATTTGTTGGTAGTTCTATTACAAAAAGTGTCCAGTCTTTAATATTTACTAATAATGATGTATCATCTTTTTTAACTAAGTAGTAAGGAGATAAATCACTCACATCATTAATTAAATTATAGTCTCCCCCAGTAAACAAATCTAATACTTTTTCGATTATGTTTAGTTTCTTACTCACAGATAGCACATAAATTTCCCATGGTTCAGAATAGTATTCTTTTAACACTTTAGAGTATGCATCTACTTTATTTTTATATTTTGTCTTATCTAATTCATTTTGATAAACTAACTTTGGTAAATCTTCTTTACTTAATAACTCATCAATTGTAACATTAAACGTTTTTGATATAGTTTCCAAGTTTGATATATCAGGCATTCCTATGTCACTTTCCCATTTAGTTATAGCTTGACGAGATACATTAATCAAATTTGCCATTTTCTCTTGACTTATATTAAACCTACTTCTTATTTCTTTTAGTTTTTGACCGAACGACATATTTTCACTTCCTTTGTGATTTAATTATATTATAAAAATTTAAAAATTGATAGTTTTACACATGAAAAAAATGCTACTTTTAATAGCATTAATTAATTTTACTAATGTAAACTTTCTTTTCTTTCGATGAAATTTTATCAACTTTATAGCCATAGCCAACTGATTCTTTCTTATATGTTAAAAAAGAATGGTCTATTGAAAAACCTAATATTTCATTTATCTTATCATATGTTAATACATATTTGTCTTCCTTTTTATCTTTTATATATTTCCATAACTTCTCATACTTACTCATACTTACTCATATTTACCCCAACTTATCTCCATTTTGTACTTCTTTATCTGGCTTTATTAAAACAACTCCACCATCGCTATATGTGCCTAGTACTAATACTTCTGACATAAAGTCAGCAATTTGTCTAGGTGGAAAATTAACAACAGCAAGAACTTGCATTCCAACTAAATCACCTGCTTTATATAAATCTGTTATCTGTGCAGAAGACTTTTTTATTCCGATACTTTCTCCAAAATCAATTTGCAATTGATAAGCAGGATTCTTTGCTTTTTCAAAATTCTTTGCTTGAATTATAGTTCCTAACCTTATATCTAACTTACTAAAATCTTCAAATGTCGCCACTATTTCATCTCCTTTATATTATTTTTTACTTTCTTCTAAATACCTTTTATACATTTCATCCATACTTGATACATATTCTTTATCCTGCTTTACTCTAAACTTTTCATATTCATTTAAAGCTTTTTGAAGAGCTTGTTCATGAGATATTTTACCTGAACTAGTTAAGACTTTCTTTTTTCTATATTTTAATAAATCATCTGCAACTTCAATCCAGTCTTTCATAAACATAACCTTTTGCTCTTTTGCTTCTGTTTCTGCTACATCTAGAAAAAGATTTGTTAAATCGTTTAATTTATCTAACTCTTCTTTTTCTAAATAGTTTTTGGCAATACTAATATCATATTTCATTATTTTACCATTTGGACTATTTTTCCAACTAGTAAGTCCCATATGTATTTTTTCGCTATCAACTCTTTCGTAAATAAGCTCAGCTGCAGTTTTACCAGTAATAGCATAGTGCAACTTATTTTGAACTATTTTAAAGAATGTATATGCTTCCTCAGAATCCTTGTTATAATCAATACTTGTCGATTCAAATACATCTGTAATTTTTTGGTACAGCCTTCTTTCACTCAGTCTGATTTCTTTTATAGTTTGTAACAATTCTTCATAATAGTCTTTTCCAAACTTAGGTCCATTTTTCATTTTTTCTACATCTATTACAAAACCTTTAATCATATAATCTTTTAATATCTTTGTTGCCCAAATTCTAAATTTAGTTGCTTTTTTAGAATTAACTCTATATCCGACTGCAATAATAGCATCTAAATTATAAAATTCTAATTTCCTATTAACATTACGCTTTCCTTCTTTTTGAACTACCGAGATTTTCTCAGTAGTTGAATTTCTATCCAACTCATTTTCTTTAAATATATTTTTCAAATGTAAACTAATATTGTCAGAACTACATTCAAACAAATCTGCTATACTCTTTTGAGTTAACCATATTGTTTCATCTTTCAATATTACATCTACATTAATTTTACCATCATCAGTTTCATACAGTAGTATGTTACTTTCATTCATATATCTCACATCCTTTTACTATTATTTTATAAATCATAATGAAGCAGAATTTATAAAAAACTTATTTAAATATAATCTCTTCATCTTTAAGTATAACTGTAACTACATCTTAATTTTAACACATATATGTTCGCTTGTCAATTAAATATTTAACGTTTCTAAAAAATGTTATAGTTCAGTCAAAACATTAAAAAATAAGTGAGTTTTACTCACTCAAAGTATAGAAAATTTTTAGATTTGTGTTTTTGAATTATTGATTTTTTTAAGTAATTATATTTTATATATTTTCCAACTTATTTTAAAATTTCCTTTCTAACACACAGAACGTCTCAACATGATAAGTATTTGGAAACATATCAAAACATTTTACTTTATTTAAAGTGTAGTTTTCACTAAGTAGTTTAATATCTCTTGCAAGTGTCATTGCCTCACATGAAATATAGATAATCTTATTTGGTAAAAATTCTTTAATTACATTTATTGTCTTTTTGTCCATACCACTTCTAGGTGGGTCAGTTATAATTACATCTGGTTTAACACTAATTTTATCTATTAAATCTTCTACTTTTCCACACATGAAGTCTACATTATCAACACCATTTAGCTCTAGATTTGCAACTGCATTCATATAAGAGTTCTTGTTTACTTCAATAGACAATACTTTTTTTGCCTTTTTAGAAGCCACTATACTAAGTGTACCAACACCTGAATATAAGTCAAGCACATTGTTAGTAGTACCTAAATTACTTTCTAATTCTTTAAATAAAAGACCACAAATATAAGAATTCACTTGAAAGAAACTTTTAATATCTATTCTAAATTTATAATCATTAATATTCATTATTAAATACCCGTTATTTTCATTACTGATTACATCACTACCGTTTGTCCTGATTACATAACTATCGCTTGATTTATCACTGATGTTATTTATTTCTTCATTTAATTTATCATCAAGTAATAAACACTTTTCAATATTAATAACTTCGTTTGTCCCTTCTTTCATATAACCCACTTTATTATTACTAATATGTAAAGTTACTTTATTTCTATAGTTTAGTACTTTATCACTTGGTACGATTTCTAAATCAGTTACTATTCCTGCATATTTTTCTAATATGTTTTTTACTTTATCTTTTTTAAAATCTAGTTGAGCACAATAAGACATATGCATTATATTACATCCTCCACACACTCCGTAGTATGGACAAGCAGGAACAACACGATTATCTGAAGTACTTATATATTTAGTAACTTTTCCTAGATTAAACTTTTTATATTCCTTAGTTATTTCAATATCTGCCACTTCTTTAGTAAGTATGTTTGGAATAAATGTAATCTTATTATCTATTTTAGTAATACCTTTTCCTTCATGATTTAATTTTGTTATAGTTACTTCCATATTTCTATCGTGCCTTCTTCTCCATTAATTTTTACCTCAGTAGCGCTTTTTAATTTTTCAAAATCTAAACTATTAATTTTTGTAATACATGGAACATTAAGTTCTCTTGCAATAATTGCAGCATGACATAGTAAGCTTCCTTTTTCAGTTACTAAACCGCCTACTTTTTCCAAGATATTCATCCATCTTACATCAGTTTTCTCTGCAAGTAAAATACTGCCTTCTACAAAATTATTTACATTTTTAAAATCTTTCAAATAAACGAGTTTTCCTTCATAAACACCAGGAGATACACCTAGACCAGTTATTAAATTACCATTACTAGTCTTATTATTCAAATTGATTTTGACTTGCTTTGTAATACTTCTAAGTTGTAATAATACAAGTTCATTATCTATAATAGCCCATTCTAAATCACATAAATTACCCAAAGATTTTTGAATATTTATAAATGTTTTTCCAATATTTATACCACATAGTAATGTGTTATCATTTTCTTTAAACTCTACACATGTGCTTGTTAGTTCTCCCGATACTAATTTTTCTCCAACATCATTTACATATTCATAAATGCCTTTATTAACATCTATTCCAAACCATACACCTGAACAAGTAACTTCTTTATACTCATTTATAACAACAGCCATTTCTCCATTTTTAAGTTTATTTTTTTCTATATAGTTTCTAACTCTTTCAGAATTAACTGAATCTTTTACTTTGTTTATATTATAAAGTAAATCATTATATGAAACATCTAAATAACTTTCAAACATTCCTGCAAAAGAGTATTTATCTCCATCTTCCACTGCACATGAACTTCTTACTGAATATCTGATATTTTTATTTAATATGTTAAGTACAGATGCATCTATATTTATGTTTGTAGGTATAACATATGTAAGAGGTATTTTAAAACCTAAGCTATAAAGACAAGCTAACCCATAAGCTTTTCCACCAATTAAAAGAGTTAACTGTTCTTTTGGAAAAATGCTATAAAGAAGAGATAATATTTCTATATTAAGTATTTGTTTATTTCTTAATTTTTCAAAATAAAAAGTATAATTTTCAGGATAAGGACATGATATTTCATTAAGTAGTTTTTCTAAAACTGTTCTTCCTAAAAAATTTTGTTTTTCTTGATATTCCTTTATAAAGAAATATTTTTTTATAAGTGTATCTTCACTTTCATTAATCCCGTCTATTTCTTCTAAAGAAACTAAATAATTTGATCCATAACGTTCTTTTAACTCATTTATTAAATCGTTAGAAAATTTGCTGTTTTCTGTTATTAATTCAATAATGCTAAAATAATTCTCTAATTCTATAATGTAATCATAGTTTCTAGTTTGCTCAATTTTTTTTATTATCTCTAATTCTTTTTTATATACAATGTCACATAAATTTGGTATATTTTCAAAATTAATTTCTTCTAAAAAATTTAAAAACTCATCATTAATTATACTATAAAGCAACATTTTATTAACATTATCTATACTAAACATTAAACATAATTTTTGCCTTAATTTATTTATATTCATCTTTAACACCTTCTTTAATTTAATTTTATCAAAAAAAGTCATAATTGTCTATGAATTTAAATTTTACTATGACATTTTCAAGAATTTTACTATGTCGTTTTCAAAAGTTTTGCTATGTCATTTTCAAAAAGTATATTTTGGCAAAGTTTGACAATAATAGAAATATGAATACATTGAATATAATTAAAAACTTATATAAATTAAAAGAAAACATGCCTGACTTGATAATCAAAAAAATCAACATTGGGCTTTTTAAGCATGTATACGTGGTATCAAATGAAAGTGTAAGTAGTGGTGACAGAATAAATGATTTTATATTAAAATATTTTAGTAACAAAAGTATCATTGGTAATAAGGTGCTTGAAAACTTAAAAAAAGACATTAATGAATATATACCAAGCATCAACTTTAAAAGTGTCACTGACGAAAAAAAACTATATGAACTACTATTTAGTGGATTTACTTTAGTAATTTACAAAAGTACTTGCATTGCATATGAAACAAGGGCCGAATTAGATAGAGGCGTAACTGAACCAACAAGCGAACCAGTTATTCGTGGACCTAAAGATTCATTTACTGAAAACTATCAAAAGAATTTAGGTCTTATTAGAAAAAGGGTTAAAAGTGAGCACCTGCTAATAAAAGAACTTACTCTAGGCGTGCAAGGGAAAAGCAAAGTAGGGCTTTTATACATGGACAATATTTGTGAAGATAAGTTAATTAATGAAGTTTATTCAAAATTAAAAAATATCAATGTAGATGGTGTAATGGATGTTAACTATTTAAAATATTACATAGATTGTTCTAATAAAACATTGTTTCCAACTTTAATGTACACTGAAAAACCGGATGATGCATCAAGATATTTACTTGAAGGAAGAGTAATAGTTACAATGGAAAACTCTCCAAGTGTAATAGTATGCCCTACATTCTTTGTAGATTTTTTTCAAAACAGCGAAGACTATTACCATAAGCCTTTCTTTTCAACATTCATGAGAGTTATTAGACTTCTTGCATTTATTTTAGCTATTGTTACCCCAGCTTTCTTTATAGCAATAACATCATACGACCCTGAAATTCTTCCAGTAAACTTATTAATAAACTTCTCTATGCAAAGGAGTAATGTCCCCTTTCCAATAATTATTGAAGCATTTATCCTTTTATTTACATTTGAACTATTATATGAGGGAGATGCAAGAACTCCAAACAATCGTGGTGCTTCCTTAAGTATTCTAGGTGCTTTAGTTTTAGGAGATGCAGCAGTAAGTGCTGGCTTAATTTCCCCCATCATGGTAATCGTAGTCGCTATTAGTTCAATAAGCAGTTTAATATTTATTTATTATGATATGCAAGGAAGTATTAGATTTTGGAGATATTTTCTTATGTTTATTTCTGGATTATTTGGAATAATTGGTTTTATTATGGGTATACTTTTTCTCGTTATAAATCTATGTAGTATCAAAACATTTAATAAACCCTACACCGTTCCAATTTTTCCTTTCATGTTTAGTGAACAAGGTAATGCTATTTTAAGAAAAGATATTAAATCATTAAATAAGAGACCTAGCTATGTAACTAAAAAGAATATCTTTAGAAAGGGGTAATTTATGAAAAAAGTTATTTTACTAATATTTTTAACTTTTGTTTGTACAGGTTGTTATAACTATAAAGAACTTAACGAGCTCGGCATCGTAAGCGCTATGGGGATTAGCAAAGATGGTGACTTATATAATTTAGACATTCAATTAGTGAATGTTTTAGATAGTGAAAAAAGTGGTCTTAATAAAAGCCCAATTACAGTTATAAGTGGACAAGGTAAAACAATATTTGAAGCAGCAAGAAGTATGAATAAAAAAACAAGTAAAATTTTCTTTTTAGCTGATGTTGATTATGTGTTTTTAGACCAAAGTGTTTTAAATGATGGACTTGATGAGATAATGGATTTCCTTGTTAGAGACACTAGACTATCTTTAAATTTTCTAATTATAACATCTACTGAAAATAAAAGCATTGATATTTTGTCTAGTATAAGTCATTTTGATACAAACTCTGCAAATAATTTATATGATGCTATAATGAACAGTGAAACCAGATATGGTGGAATTAACAGTCTTCATGTAAGAGAATTAATAAACAATTACTATGAAAAAGGAAAAGATACAATATTTCCAAATGTTTATATAAAAGATACTACTAAAAGTAGTGAAAACAAAAGTCTTGAAGACTCAAAAAGTGAAAGCAATGTTGAAGTAAAAAACATGGTATTTTTTAAAGACAAAGAAGTAATAGAATTAACTGATGAAGAAACAAAAGGAGTAAACTTCTTGAGAAACAAAATTAAAAATGCAACTTTGACAATCAAGTGTGACGGAGGTTACTTTACTATTGAAACTCTAGAAAGTAAAATGAAACTAATTAGCAAGTTAGATGTAGACACAATTAATGTTAAGGGAAGTATTGGTGCCGAAATTGTTTATTATGGCTGTAAAGACAATTTAAGTGATACAAATGTATTAAAGAGTATTAGCAAAAAAGCTGAAAAAGAAGTTGAAAGTTATATTAATAAGTCCTTTAATAAAAGTAAACGATATAACTATGACTTTCTAGGACTTGGTAACTACATATATAAAAATAACTATAACTATTTTGACTTTAATAATAAAGACTGGAACAAAGAAGGATTAAATAAACTAAATTTAACATACAAGATAGATGTATCACTATATAAACAAGGGAATTTAAGAGGTGACTTATGACAAATTACAAACTAAGTAGTTTAAGTTTTACTTTTATATTTATATGTATTATTAATGCAATGCTACCAGGTACTTTAATTCCATATATGCTAGTTACTGCAAAAACAAGTATATTTATAAGTATGTTTATAGGTTTTCTTCTTGGACTTCTAATAATCTTTCTATTCTTTAAAATATTTGATTTTCTTCCAGAGTACAGTTTATTTAAAAAAATAGATTACGTTTTTCCTAAGTTTTTAAGTAAAATTATAGTTATAATAATTCTAATATTTATGTTTATCTTTGCAGTATTTGTATTTTGGAGATACTCCACATTTATATCTTTAGAGTTCCTTGCTGAAACACCTAATAGTTTGATCACATTAATACTAATATTACCTGTTATATATTCAACAATGTATGATATAGATACTCTTGCAAGACTTAGTACATTCTGTGTTTTTATAGGTGCATTTTTATATTTTAATAATGCGTTTTCTCTTATTAAACAAGTAGACTTTAGTAATTTATTACCACTTCTAAATAATGATTTCATCCACATTTCTAAAAGTTCAATTATGTTTTCAATGCTATGCGTTGTTCCCATATTGAGCCTTCTTGTTATTCCAAAAGATAACATAGTTGATAAAGAAAAGGTTAAAAAAAGCATATTAATTGGATATAGTGTTAATACTATCTGTGTATCAATAATATTTCTTTGTATCATTGGTGTTCTTGGAATTGATGTAAGTATATTATTTACCTTTCCTAGTTATGAAGTATTAAAAACTATAAATATGTTTAGTTTTCTTGATAATATAGAAAATATTAATATTCTAATATGGGTATTATTTATGACTTTAAGTTTACAATACAACTTACAAACTATTAAAACAGGACTTTATGAAGTATTCAATATCAAAACTAAAAAGAAACAATATATTGTTATGGGGTTAATTATAACTTCACTTATAGGTGTGATAATTTATTTAATACCATATGAAAACTATATAAATAAGTATAAGAATATGTATGCTTACTCGCCTTTCATATTACTAGTAACTTCAGTTATCATAGTAAGTTTTGTATATATTTGTGGAAAAATCAAAGAAAAATCACAAAAATCATAGTTTTTTACTAAAAACACTTTACTTTTACTAAATAATTTGGTATATTATTGTTGTCCCGAGAGGGATAAATATTCACAAATGTGTTCAACACACAAGAAGCCTGGCTCGTCCAGGTTTTTAAATTATCATAAAAAGTATTTACAAATTTAGATTTAAAAAGTATAATTAATAATGTGACTGCCCCATAGCCAAGTGGTAAGGCAATGGATTCTGACTCCATCATTCGCAAGTTCGAATCTTGCTGGGGTAACCAAAATTGAACTTTAACTTTTCTATAAGTTTATTATAAAGGAAAGGAGGAATGCATGAAAGAAAATTTGATTAAAACAGAAATGAATGTTAATAATGAAAAAATAAGTGTTATGAGAATTGGAAATGAAGAATATATTTCATTAACTGATTTAGCAAAGTATGCAAATCCCACTGACCCATCCGGTGTAATAAGAAATTGGATGTCAAACAAAAATTCTTTTGAATTTTATAGTTTATGGGAAGAATTAAATAATGAAAATTTTAATTCCGTGGAATCACACAGAATTAAAATTGAAGAAGTAGGATATAATAGGTTCACCATGACACCAAGTAGATGGAAAAAGGATTTTAATGCAATAGGTATTATTCCTAGTAGTGGGAAATATAGTGCTGGTACATTTGCTCATTCAGATATTGCATTAGAATTTGCAAGTTGGTTAAGTCCAGAATTCAAATTATATTTAATCAAAGAATTTGAAAGATTAAAAAGAAATGAAGCATATCAAGAAAAAATTGACTGGAATGCAAGTAGAATATTATCTAAGGCAAATTATAAAATACACACCGATGCAATAAAAAAATCAATAGTCCCTAATTTAGTTACAGATAATCAGAAAAAACACGCATATTCTACTGAAGCAGATTTACTAAATGTTGCTTTATTTGGTATGACAGCAAAAGAATGGAAAGATAAAAATTCAGGATTAAAAGGAAACCAAAGAGACTACGCTGATATCAGACAACTTTTAGTTTTATGTAATTTAGAAACCATAAATGCCACAATGATTAATGATAAAATAGCGCAACCCACTAGGTTAGAAAAACTAAATAAAATAGCCATAGAACAATTAAAAATATTGGAAAATGATGAAAATCTTACCAAACTTAAAACAACTGAATTTATAAAAATTGAAAATAAATAAAAAATATAACAAGATATACGATTTTGTTATATTTTTTATTTAAACAGCTTTTTCGTTTTTATTAAATAAGAAATTCTTTTAGAATTCATAAGTGGGTTATGTGCTAGTGTGTCACATCTTTGTACTTCATACCTTTTGAGTTGTAAATCATAATTCTTTTCCACATCTTCCATAGTTATAGGTGTATCATGATATTTTACTAAATAACACACTTCATTAATAACACTTTCTTCATAATTGAGTCTAGTTAAAACTTTTCTAGTAATCATTTCACTAATTACTGGATGATTTGGAAAATGCCTTACTCCATCTTCTTCTACACAAGAAAGTGGTTTTCCAATATCATGAAATAACAAAGCAAGTCTAATAATATAATCATTTTTAGAACTCTTCAAAGCTTTCAAAGTATGAATAAATACATCTAAATTATGATGTGGATGTTTTTGGTCAAACCCTATCATAGGCTTTATTTCAGGAATAATTGTTAACAAATAATCTAAGTTATTTAATATTTCATTACTTACATTTTCACTAGTCAAAATCATTTTTAAGTTCATGAATCCACCTCACAGTACTAGTTTATCATGCTTTTAAAAATAAATAAAGACCAACATTCGTTAATCTTTATCATTAAAGTAAATATACTTATTAAGATAGCTTTCAAAAGCTTCCTCATCTTGATACTTATCTAAATCTTCATCCGAATTAGCATCTAAATAACTAACTATTTCTTTATCTTTCACAATAATAATAGAAGGTGCATACTTCACAGTTTCATATAAATAAGTACTTTTAAATTTATCAAATGAAATTGAAATAAAATCAATATTATATTTTTTCATAAAACTTTCAAAAATCTTATCACATGAAACAGCTAAATTACAAAAATTATTGTAAGTAAATAATACATAAGTATCACTTTCTAAAGTAGTTAAATCGTCTACTTTTATAAACTCACCCTTATTATAATAACTACTTGTTAAATATATTCGTTTTGTACCATCATCTTGATTAGTCTTATTACTAAAGCAACCTGTTAATAAGAATACACTTAACACTATTACTACTATCTTTTTCATTATTTTACCTCAGTTAATGATTTAAAATCTATATCATGATAAGTAACTTTCCAAAAATCATATGTAGTCTTACCATCTTTAGTAGTTTTAACTTGTACATTATTTTTACCATTATAAAACCAGTAACCACCTACATTATAGATTTTATTTTCATCCCAACCTAAACTTACTAGAAGATTTTTAGTCATGCCAGCATAACCTCCTCCTCCGCACATCAAGAAGATTACTTTATCTTTTGGAAAATAATACTCTAAGTATTCGATTGACTCTTCATAGTTAGCAACATACTTTCCATCCACTTCTTTAAATAATGTTTTTCCAGTATATGACTCTCCTACTATTTCAGGTAAACCTTTTACTTCAGTTAAATATGGATAAGGCACTACTTCAAAACCTTTAACAAAACCTGAAATATATGAGTCTCCTCCAATTGCTTCATAATTTCCTGGATCTTTAAGCATTCTCATATCTCTATATACCACGTCTTCTCTACCTAAGTACTCGTCTAATGTTTCTTCATTAATATTTTTGTCTATTCCGAGAGTCCCTCTTTCTCCACCAGTAACTTCTGGAAGTGGTAATTCTTTTAATGGGCTTTTACTATTGTTAAAAATAAAATAACTAGATATACCTCCCAATACCAAACAAATTAATAAACTTAATACATAACATACTTTCTTTTTCATAATCTTTCCTCCTTATAGTATAATAATAATAATATATTTTTATAAAAATTTCTATAAAGCATTAGTTTAGTTTTCTAAACTTTGAGTTGAGTTACAAATCCACTATATTTACTATAGTCCCATTCTCTTTTAAAATACTAATTAAATCACTAGTCTTAAGCCATAAAGTTGCAGAGTTGTCACATGGGTGCATTCCGATTTTATCACACTTATTTATAAAATAACTATCTAAATAAAATTTAACTAGATTCTCTTTATCATTTAATAATCCTAAAGGTGTTACACTTCCAGGGGTTAATTTTAATATTTCCATTAAATCATTTTCACTTGCAAAACTAAGTCTTCTAGTATTATATTTTTCTCTAAAAACACTTAAATCTACTTTCTTTTTACCACTTACCGTAATTAAATAATAGTTTCTTTTCTTATCATCCTTAATAAATAAGTTTTTCGCATCAGCTTCTGGATACGGCAAAATAACATCATCTAACTCATTCATAGTAAACACTCTTTTATGTTCAGTAATCTCATACCATATATTCTTGCTCTTTATAAAATTATACACTTCCTCTTTAGTCACTTTAGTCCCTCACTTTCACATTAAACATTGACACAATATTTCCAGCATCCATTCTGTTTATTATTATTCCATTTAAACTTTTGACATCAAAACTAATCCCGTTAATTATAGACGTGCTAAAGTTAGCGTCCTTTAAATTACATCCTAAAAACACAGATTTAGTTAAATTAACATTATTTAAAACAGCATTATTTAAATTACTCATATTAAATGTAGCCACAGTTAAGTCACTGTCTTCTATTTCAATATTATTTATATTTGTTCCTGCAACATTCAAATATAAACCAACCGAAGAAATGACTTTGATATCTTTTAAATGTGAGTCAATAAAAGTAAGACCTGTTAATTTACAATTTTCAAATATAACTCTTGTTAAAAACGCATCATTAAACCTCTTATTAGATAAATCACAATTGATAAACCTTACATCCATCAAAGATATATCACTTATTTCTATATTAGAAAAATCTATATTTTCAAAAACACATTCGTCAAATGTATAATCAGTTAAATCAAGTACTATACTACTATTTTCCCCAATTTTTACTTTATTAAATTTCTCATTTTTAATGCATTCATTAAAAGAAGATAATTCACAATTTTTAATTTTTGGTTCACTTATTTTCATTTTTATACCTCTTACAAAAGTATAACACATTTTAAACTATTTATATAGATTTTTTATATTTTTCGTGCTATTTTGATTTTTAAGGGTGAATACTTATAAATAATAAACTTATGATTAGTGAAATAATTTTAGATAGAGACAAAATTGATAATTATAAAAAACATCCTTTTAATATGCCAGTAGTTAAAGATTTTGAAAAACTTATAATTAATTCTACAATTAGATTTTTTGTTGGAGAAAATGGTGTTCGTAAATCAGCATTTATTAAAGTAATTGCTGTAAACTTAGTACAACCTAAAGAAGGTGGTACTGAAAACTTTATGTATGAAACAAATGACACTGCTTCTAACTTGAAAGATTACTTAAAAATTAAAATTGATAACAAACCTAAGACTAAATTCTTTTTAAGAGCCGAAAGTTTTTATAATTTTTCTACTGAAGTTGAAAGACTTGTCAAAGAAGATGACTTTTATAGTTTATTTAAGTCGTATGGTGGAAACTTGCATGAATGCTCACATGGAGAAGCTTTTCTAAAACTTGTACAAAACAGATTTACTGAAAATGGCTTATATATCTTAGACGAACCAGAAGCCGCCTTATCGGCTCAAAGACAACTTTCATTATTATGTTTAATAGATTGCCTTGTAAAAAAAGGAAGTCAATTTATTATATCAACTCACTCGCCCATTTTAATAAGTTATAGAAATGGTAAAATTTTAGATTTAAATGATAATTTTAAAGAAGTTAACTATAAAGATACAGAAATCTATAAACTATACAAAATGTACTTAGACAATTCTGATAATATGCAAGATAGATTATTTAATAGTTAGAAACATTACTAATCTTCTTCTTTTTCTTTTACATAATCCATTGAATATTTTTGCCACTTTTACCGTTTTTATTCAATGAGTCTATCTTTAAAACAAATAAAACCTTTTTTAATATTGCATTTATTAATTTGTTGCGATACAAAAGCCTATTTTGAACACTTATATCTATAAAGAACAACTAATAAATACCAATTCTATATATAAGCATATTTTTTTTATAAAATAAAAGTGGCAATATTTATTGCCACAATTAATTGTAATTATTTTTTTAGTGTTTTTGATATTTTTTTAGTATTAACCTCATTTAATACTAATAATAATCCATATTTTGGAATGTTATCAGCAACATTTGGAACTTGTTCTTTCAAAGATACAATATTTACAACATATGGTAAATCAAAATAAT
>ULOH01002430.1_pt1 | contig 16796 bp, 16 predicted proteins | sample 1952421 | NCBI WGS metagenome assembly ULOH01 (sample SAMEA4835599, study PRJEB28245) | human gut metagenome | biome: gut microbiome; material: fecal sample | place: Denmark | collected 2008
AAAATGTTTTAAGAGAGCGAAGAGAGTTTGCTCTTTCTTCTTGCAATAATAATCTTGCAAAAGCAAGAAAAAACAGCGAATTTTGCGAAATTGAAAAAGAAGAAGCCGAGGCAAAAATCAAGCTTGCAACTTTCCTTGCCGACGAAAACGAAAAAGAAGCGGAAAAAGCAAAGAAAAAACTTCTTGAAATTTCAAAGAGAAAGGAAGCAGTTTTAAAAAAACTTGGATTAAGCGAAAAAGACCTCATTCCTTCTTTCACCTGTAAACTTTGCAACGACACAGGAAAAGACAATTGTAAATGCAAAAACGAAATTAAAACAAAACTTTTAATTGAAAACTCGGGAATTGCAAATCGTTTAAACGAAAAATTTGAAACTGCAAAATCTGTTTCGAAAGAGTTTGATTTGGCGGCAAATTTCCTTAAACAGTGGTGCGAAAAATTCCCAAATGTAACCAAAAAAACTGTTTTTCTTTCGGGGCAAACAGGAATTGGAAAAACATTTTTGGCTGCGTGCGTTGTTAATGCTTTAATTGAAAAAGGAGTTTACGCATATTTCACAACGGCGTTTAATTTGAACAACATTTTCATTACATATTTCAAAGCAAAAGACGAGGAAAAAGACGAAATTCTTCAGCCGCTTTTGGAAAGCGATGTTTTGATTATTGACGACCTTGGAACAGAGCCAATTTTAAATAACATAACTTTAAACTACTTATATCTTGTTTTGAATGAAAGAATGATTGCTGGGAAATCGACAATAATAAATTCAAATTTAGATTCGGAAGAACTTTTGAACCGATATGGCGAACGAATTTTTTCAAGAATTTTATGTAAACGCGACGGAGTTGCTGTTAAACTTTCGGGCGAAGATTTAAGACTTAAAAAAGGAAAGGGGGAAAAGAAAAATGTTTGATGTTTTAATTGTTGGAGGCGGGCCAGCGGCTTTAACAGCGGCAATCTATTCAAGAAGAGCGGGAAAAAGCGTTCTTATTGTTGAACGAATGGTTCCTGGCGGGCAAATTGCTTTAACAAACACTGTTGAAAACTATCCAGGAATTAAAAAAACAGATGGAATGACCCTTGCAACAATGATGTTTGAACATGCGCAGTCGCTTGGAACTCAGTTTGTTTTTAGCGACGTTTTGGAGTTTTCGCTTGAAGGAAAAGTTAAGAAAATTCGAACCCACGAAGGAACATTTGAAGGGAAAGTTATCATATTATGTTTAGGAGCTTCGGCAAAACAACTTAACCTTGAAAACGAGAAAAAGTTTTTGGGAAGGGGCGTTAGTTATTGCGCAACCTGTGACGGAAACTTCTTTAGGGATAAAGTTGTTGCAATTGTTGGAGGGGGGAACACTTCGCTTGAAGATTCAATCTATCTTTCCAACATTGCAAAAGAAGTGTATTTAATTCATCGCCGCGATGAGTTTAAAGGCGACAGAATTTTAGTTGAGAAACTTCAAGAAGAAACTTCAAAGCCAAACAGCAAAATTAAAGTTCTTTATAACAGCCATGTTACGAAAATTTCAGGGACGGACAAACTTGAATCAATAACAATTGAAAATTGCGCAACAAAGCAAAGCGAAGAACTTGCGCTTGATGGTCTTTTCATCGCAATTGGAAGGAAGCCAGACACCGAACTTCTTGAAGGTGTTGAACTTGATAAAAATGGCTATATCATAACGAATGAAAAAATGGAAACAAACATTCCAGGAGTTTATGCGGCGGGAGATGTTCGTCAAAAACAACTTCGACAAATCATAACCGCATGCAGCGACGGCGCAATTGCCTCTGTTAACACAAATGAGTATATATTGAGGAATTTTTAGGAGCGCATTTTGCTTAAAAAATACTTTGGCACAGACGGAATCAGGGGAAAGTTTGGTAAAGAAATAACCCCAAAACTTGCCTATGAAATTGGGAGGGCGGCAGCCCAAGTTTTCAATCGAGAGAATGCTGAAAATGTTATTATTGTTGGGAAAGACACCCGTCTTTCCTCGGCGTCGCTTGAAAGCGCGCTTGCTTCGGGAATAACTGCAATGGGAACAAATGTCATTTTGCTTGGCGTTGTTCCAACCGCGGTTGTTCCTTTTTCAATCCCTTTTCATAAAGCGTGCGGCGCGATTATGATAACCGCTTCCCACAATCCTTCAACCGACAACGGCTTTAAATTCTTTAATGGAAACGGCTTTCGAATTTCAACAGAGCAGGAAAATCGAATTGAGAATCTGCTTGCGCATAAAACACGAAAAATTAAGCCTTATAATAAACTTGGCAATATCATAACAAAAAGAGAAAGTGTTGAAAATTACATAAAAATGGTTCGCCACGAACTTAAAAGCGGCGCGGAAAGCATTAAAGTTTGCATCGATTGCGCAAACGGGGCGTGCAGTGAAATTGCAAAGGAAATTTTTTCGAAATGTAATTGTCAATTTGTCTTTTCAAAGCCAAACGGAACAAATATTAACGATTTATGCGGCGCAATCCACTTGGAAAATTTGAAAAATGAACTTAAAAGCGGCAACTTTGACCTTGGATTTGCGTTCGATGGCGATGCCGATCGGGTTCGCGTTGTCATGGCAAATGGAAATGAACTCAGCGGCGAAGAAATTATTTATCTTCTAACAAAATACAATAATTTCAAAAGCATAGTTACAACAAAAATGAGCAACATTGCGCTTTCAATTCAACTTGAAAAAGAAAATGTTGCGTGCAACACTGTTGGAATTGGCGAGAGCGAAGTTATTAGAGGGCTTCTTGAAACAAAAAGTTTGTTTGGAGGAGAAAACAATGGGCATTATCTTTTCCTTGAAAAAGGTGAGAGCAGCGATGGGCTTATTGCTTGCGCACAACTTATGTCAATTTTCGCTTTAACAAGAAATTTCAATGTCCCTTTCAAACTCTTTCCGTATTTTGAAAGTGCTGTTCGTGTTAAAAATAAAAACGAAGTTATGAAAAGCAAAAATCTTGAAAATAAAATTGAACTTTGTGAAAGTTTGCTTGGTGAAAACGGAAGAATTCTTGTTAGGGCAAGCGGAACGGAAAGCGTTGTTCGAATTCTTGTTGAAGGAGAAGATGAAAAATTGATTGCTGAAATTGGCGAAACTCTTGAAAAAGAAATTTTGTCCTCATAAATAAAAAACACAATATAAAAGGGTGCTATGCTTGCATAACACCCTATATTTTGTTGTATTGCTTAAATATACTCTTTGTTTAATGCTTTATTTGCAAAGATTAAATCTGTTTTGCTTATGCCTTTTGGATTGTTGAGCGAAACCCACATTGGTTCGTAGTAGTTTTCGCTGGATTGTTTTTCAAGCTCTTCGCCGCCAAGATTTGGAGTTCCGTTTTTAATTGCGCAAGCAAAGTAGTGTTCTTGTCTTTCGTTGTCTTCGGTTTTTCCAAGATAGCCAAGAATTTCAATGTCAATGTTCATTTCTTCTTTAAGTTCGCGCGTTACATTTTGTTCCAAGGTTTCGCCGCTTTCTTGACCTCCGCCCGGAATTGCGTTGTATTCCTTCATAACTCCGTTTCTAAGAACTCTTCGAAACATTGTTAAAATTTTTCCGTTTTCAATTATGATTGCTCTTGAACTTACTCTCATATTTTTTTCTCTGTTTTAATTATGGTAGCATTCCTTTAATTTGCTGTCAAGTTTTTGCAAAATGAAAATATATATAGAGTATGAAAAACATTTTTCCGCGTTTTAAATTTATTGTTGTTGAAAAGAAAGCAATTGTTATGCTTCTTCTTTTGGCAATTGTTCTTTGTTGTTTTGCTTTCTTGCCAAGTGCTTTTGCTTCTTCGCCAAACAAAAAACTTAGGATTGTTGTTGACGCGGGGCATGGCGGAATTGATGGAGGTTGCGAAGGAAATTTAGAAGGAAGCAACGAACGCGAACTTAATTTAAAATATGCAAAAACTCTTAAAACCTATTTGGAAAGTTATGGAATTGATGTTGTTATGACAAGGAACACAACCGACGGGTTATATAGCGCGCTTGCATCAAACAAGAAAAAGGACGATATGAAAAAGCGCAAGGAAATTATCGAAAAAGCCAATGCCGATTTAATTGTTAGCATACACATGAACGCATTTCCGCAAAAAAGCGTTAGAGGAGCACAAGTTTACTATAACCCAGAAAGTGAGATTTCGAAGAGTTTGGCAACGGCAATTCAAAACAGTTTCAAAAAAGATTTGCCAAATGCAAAAAGTGTTCCAGCCGTTGGGGATTACTATATTTTAAATTGCACTTCAACGCCTGCCGTGATTGTTGAATGTGGCTTTTTAAGCAATTTCGAGGAAGAAAAGTTGCTTCTTTCCGAAGATTATAAGGAAAAGGTTTGCTATTCAATTCTTTGCGGAATTATTAAATATTTGGAATGATTAGAAAGTTTTTGTTTGTTGTTTTGAAAATTGTTCAAAAAAAAGAAATAATGTTGAGAATAAAAAGCTCAATGCTTTTTGTAGGTTTCAAAAATTATGGTTTAAATTTGCTTTATTTTTTTGTTAAAGAGTGGTAGAATTATTGCTGCTTGAAAAGGAGAGTAAAGTTATGGGAAAATGCGGATGCCGTTGCAATTGCGAGAACGAAAAAGTTAGAGATACGCGAGATAATCGTTTCACAAAAGACACAACAATTGGAGAAGTTTTGCAAACAAAGCCAGAACTTAAAAATGTTTTGGAGGGGTTTGGACTTCATTGTTTTGGCTGCCCAATGAGTCAAATGGAAACATTGGAAGAAGCATGCCAAGTTCACGACATTGAGCTTGATTTTATGCTTAAAAAATTAAATGACGAAAACGCTTGATTTTAACCTTTTTTTAGGTTAAAATTGTTTTTGTTTGGAAAGGTGTCAGAGTGGTCGAATGTGCCGGTCTCGAAAACCGGTGAGGTGAAAGCCTCCGCGGGTTCAAATCCCGCCCTTTCCGCCAAACAATTGTCGTTTTAACGAAAAATTAAACGGCAATTTTTTATGTTAAAATCTACTTATCGTAGACTTTTTTTGTGAAATTTTAGTATAATTCTAAAAAGAGTGATAAAATAAGTAGGTTTACTTTTCCTTTTAAAACAAATACAATTATTGCAGGAGGAAAAAATTATGAATAATGTTGGTAAAAGAATTTCTTTGCAAAGAAAGAAGATAGGTTTAACACAAAACGAGTTGGCTGAAAAACTAATGGTGTCTAATAAAGCCGTGTCAAAATGGGAAAGTAACGCAGGTCGTCCTAGTTTTGATTTTATACCTGCTCTTTGTGAAATTTTAGATTGTTCGGCGGATTATTTAATTTTTGGAGAAAACACTTTTGAGCAATACAAAAAAATTAAAAATGGTGTTTTAGTTACTATAGGAAAAAACGAAAAGGGAGAAGACCATTTTGAAGATATTTTAAAATTCCCACATTTGTTGGTTATAGGCGAAAAAGGCTCTGGTAAAAGCACTTTATTTCATAGTTTTATAGTTGACATTATTAAAAATTATACGAAAGAGAAAGTAAATTTAGGGCTAATAGATTGTAAAGGTGTTGAGTTCGGTATTTATAAAAGATTACCCCACCTAATGCAACCTGTTGCATCCAAAATAGAAACCGCTGTTGAGTTGCTTGAAACCGCTATGCTTGAAATGGATAGAAGATATAATTTATTTCAAGATTTAGGAATAAAAAACATACAACAATACAATGAAATGCACCAAGAAAAAATGCCTTACAATATAATAATTATAGATGAATTAGCAGAGATTATTTCAAATGCAAGAGCAAAACAATTAATTATACATTTAATCAAAATTGCCAGAGCTTCTGGAACTCATTTAATAATTGGAATTCAAAGATTAAGAAGTGATACCTTGCCTTACGAATTAAAAGAATTTATTCTAACAAGAATATGTTTTAAAGTTGATATTAGAGAACAATCTGAAGAATATTTCAAATTTGCTGGTGGCGAAGAATTAAATGGTAAAGGTGAAATGCTATTCTATAAATCTAATTACAAGAGATTGCTGAAATTACAAGGAAATTATTATAAGTTTAATGAAATTGCCGAAATTTTAAAAGAAAATGGCATTGAGTGTAATTATAAAATACAAAATGACGAGATTGACCCAAAACTTTTTGAATATCTTGAAAAAGTTCTAATGCATAAAGAAAAAATAGATACAAAAATATAAAAGGTTATAATTTACCAATTAAACAGTATCGTTTTACGTTACAAACGCCCCGCCAAAATTGAAAAACTAATGTTCCTTCAATGGAGAGAAATCTATGGAAAGAAAAAGTTTAATCGCGGAACTATGGTTGGCGGGCTTGTTAGAATTGCAATTGCTGCAGTTGCAATCATTATTGCAGTTATTGTTTTGGTTACCGCTGCGCGTTCGCAAGATCCAGACGACAACCTTGGGAACATTTTTATGTATATAGTTGGCGGCATCATGGTTGTTGCGGCAATTGGTTTTATTGCAAGCGGAATAAAAATGGTTATTGACGGAAGAAAATCGTTTATCGTTTCGCGCAAAGGGTATGCAGAAAATGGCAGAATAATTGATTTAACGGAAACTGAAGTTACCGAAAGGAATAATGGAACAGTTTCTAACTACACAATTTATAACTTGAAGTTTGAATACACAGACGATTTTGGGAAATTGTGCGAAAGCGAAGAGCAGATTAGCCAAGTTGTTTACATTAAATTGCAAACAAAAAATCTTGTTCCAATTCTTGTTTACGGCGAGCGTGCAATTTTTGACAGAAAGCGTTTTGAAGAGGAAAACAATAGCCCTCTTAACTAAAAAATTTTGTAACATCTATAAAAAATAAAACTCACAAGAAAAATATAATTCTTGTGGGGTTTTATTTAATCTTTTGCTAAAACGAAATGTTTGCGTGGGGCAATTTGAATTGGCAACTGCTTGGCATGGTTTATTAAATTACATGTTTTTTTCAAGTTAACAAGAGTTACATCTTCATCAATTTTGTTTTCGCTTGAATATTGAATTTTTGAGGATGTTTTTGCTTTATTAATAATTCCCATAGATTTTCTCTTAACTCAGTTTATTCAAAGAAAATATAAAAAGTTTTTATTTATGAATTTCACACTTTTTGTTTAAAAAATTTTGCGCATAACACTCTTGCGTGTTACAATTATAAAGAAAAATTTATAAGTTGAAAAATTTGATTAAATTTTGGTTATTATTAAATTATCTTGCTTCATTTAAAATCTTAAAGAAGGGGGAAAAATGAAAGATAAATTTTCAACAAAAAGTTACTTTGAAAAACTTAATAAATATTGGCAAGCGGCAAACTATATTTCCGCAGGGCAGTTATATTTGCTTGATAATCCACTTATGCGTGACCACGAACTTTGCATGGACGATATTAAGAAAAAGCTTGTTGGGCATTGGGGAACAGTTCCTGGGCAAAACTTTGTTTATGCGCATTGCAACCGAATTATAAATAAATTTGATAAGGACATTTTGTTTATTTCCGGGCCCGGACATGGTGGGAATTTCTTAACCGCAAACAGTTATTTGGAAGGTGTTTACAGCGAGGTTTATCCTGAAATTTCGCAAGATAAGGAAGGAATGAAAAAGCTTTTCAAACAATTTTCTTTCCCAGGCGGAATTGGTTCGCATTGCGTTCCAGAAACTCCAGGTTCAATTCACGAAGGCGGAGAACTTGGCTATTCTCTTGCCCATGCATTTGGCGCGGTTTTAGATAATCCGTCTTTAATTGCTGTAACCGTTGTTGGCGACGGCGAAGCTGAAACAGGGCCTCTTGCAACATCGTGGTTCGGCTGCAAATTTATCAATCCAAAAACCGACGGCGTTGTTCTTCCGGTTCTTCATTTAAATGGGTTTAAAATTTCAAACCCAACAATTCTTTCTCGTCTTTCGCATAGAGAACTTGAAAATTTGTTTGATGGCTATGGCTATAAGCCTCATTTTGTTGAGGGGAGCGACCCAATTAAAATGCACGAGAAAATGGCAAAAGCAATGGACGAATGTATATTGGAAATCTCAAAACTTAAAACCGAGAGAGGGGGCAAAGAAATTAAATTTCCAATGATCATTTTGCGAACGCCAAAAGGTTGGACTTGCCCAAAAGTTGTTAATGGGAAACAAATTGAAGGTTCGTTTAGAGCTCATCAAGTTCCTCTTGCAATTGAAAACGAAAAGGACCTTGAAATTCTTAAAAACTGGCTTTTAAGTTATAATCCAAATGAACTTTTTGACGAAAATTATAAACTTTCAAGCGAAATTGCCGAGATTTTACCAAAAGGCGAAAAGCGAATTACAGCCTCGAAATATGCAAACGGCGGGCTGCTTTTAAAAGACCTTAAAACACCTTCAATTGATAAATATGCCGTAAAATTTAAAGGGCACGGAACGGTTAAGGCTCAGGATATGCTTGAACTTGGCGGATATATTCGCGATTTGTTTGTTCTTAACAAGGAAAATAAAAACTATCGTATTTTCAGCCCAGACGAGGCAATGAGTAACCGATTATATAAAGTTTTTGATGTTGAAAACAGAGCATTTGACGCGAAAATTTATGATTTTGACGACAAACTTTCGCCTTCAGGAAGGGTTCACGACTCTTTCCTTTCGGAGCATCTTTGCGAAGGAATGTTGGAAGGATATTTGCTTACGGGTCGCCACGGAATGTTCGACAGTTATGAGGCGTTTATTCGTGTTGTTGACAGTATGGTTGCGCAGCACGCAAAGTGGCTTAAGGTTTGCAACGAAATTGAATGGAGAAAACCAATTTCTTCGCTTAACCTTATTTTAACAAGTAATGTTTGGCAACAAGACCACAATGGATTTACTCATCAAGACCCAGGATTTTTGGATCATATTGTAAGCAAAAAAGCGGATGTTGTTCGAGTTTATCTTCCAGCCGATGCAAACTGTTTGCTTTCTTGCTATGACCACTGCGCAAAAAGCAAAAACTATGTTAACACAATTGTTGCGTCGAAGCATCCTCGTTGGCAATGGCTTTCAATTAAGGAAGCAAAAGAGCATTGTGCAAAAGGTGTTAGCGAATGGACTTGGGCGGGAATGAACGACACGGCGCACCCAGATTTAGTTATTGCGTCTTGTGGCGACACAGCAACTGTTGAATCGCTTGCAACAGTTTCGCTTTTGAAGAAACTTCTTCCAAAACTTAACGTTCGTTTTGTTAACGTTGTTGACCTTATGAAACTTGTTTCAAACAAGGCGCATCCTCATGGCCTTACGGACAGCGAGTTTAACGCGCTTTTCACTTTGAACAAGCCAATCATTTTCAATTTCCATGGCTATCCAACTTTAATTCATCAATTAACATATAACAGAAAAAATCGAAATATCCACGTTTCGGGCTACCAAGAAGAAGGAACAATAACAACTTCGTTTGATATGTGTGCGCTTAACAAAACAGATAGATATAATCAGCTTTTGAAAATAATTAAATACATTGATTTGCCAAAAGAAAAAGCAAACGAAATTTCGAAATTTGCAAAAGATAAATTAAAACAAAACCACGAATATATTCGTAAGTTTGGTGTTGATATGCCTGAAATTGCGAATTGGAATTGGAACGAAAACTAAATTTAACAAAGAAAAGTCCAAAAATTAAATAGTCTTTAAAAATAATAAATCCAGGCTTTTGCCAAGTAAAAAAACAAACAAATGCAACTCAAAGCAAATTAAGCGCGGAGTGTTGCATTTTTTCATAAATTATAGTATAATACTTATGAAGGCGCAGTATTCTAGTCGAACAGACTTGCCCACAAGACGTTAAAAGCGTTAAATGGCACAACTGTGAAGTTTCTTGTGTTGGCTTTGGTTGCCCAAACCGGGGCTGATGCTGGAAGTTAAGATTTTTGGGAGCACTGTAACGGCATACAGAGCGCGGCCCAGATTTCGTGGAGACCCAAGTTTTGGTGGTTTCGCAAAGAAGGCACCTCTTGGGGAAGAACCTGCATTGCGGTAAAAAAATTGCTGTGTGCAGTGTAGCCAGCCTTGAGTGAAGTGTTGGGATGAAGTTAACTGGCTAATTTAGTTTGGCCAAACAAATTTAGTCAAAGCTTAAAACTGGCAAGCTTTTGAAATTCACTTTGCAAAAAAGGATAAGGACAAATCTCTGTTTGTTTGAGAAATTCTCTAGACTGTTCGCGTCAAGTGGCGCGGTTCGCTTCGGGGATTATAGTGTGGTCTAAGTGGCGATTCGGTGATGTCAACCCCTTAAAAGGAAACTGCTTATTCGGCGACGAAAAGTGGGGAAGCGGGAAATCCAACCGAACCTATGCTGCAAGGTTTACCCGAATTTGCGAGACCTTTAACGGAAAGAAGGAAATGTTACATATCCTTCTTTTTTTGTGCTTGTTATATAAAAGAAAATGTGCTATTATAATATTATATGGAAAATAATCTAGATAAAAACGAAAATAATTCAAGCCAGGAGACTTCGAAAGAACAAGAATGTTCTTTGCCGAAAACCGATTTAAACGAACAAAAAACCAAAAAGGCCGATTTAAAATCGGCGGCAAGCAAAGCAGTAAAGAAAAAAAATCAGCCTTGGTGGATTTGGCCAATTAAAATTCTTGTTATTGCAATGAGTCTTTCGCTTGCTTTTAGCGTGCTTAGCGAATTCTTGCTTTCAAATGTTGGAATTGCCGTTTCCGTTGTTGTTATTGTGTTCTTTGTTTCGCTTGGAATAATAACCGATATGATTGGTGTTGCGGCAACTGCTTGCGCAATTGAACCCTTTGCGGCAATGTGTTCAAGAAAGGTTAGAGGCGCAAAGGTTGCAATGTCACTTGTTAAAAATGCGGAAAAGGTTTCAAGCATTTGCTGCGATGTTTGCGGAGATATTTGCGGAATTCTTTCGGGAACGGCGGGGGCAGCGATAACTGTTAAGTTAATTTCCGAAAGTATGGGAAACTCTCTTCAAATTTTAATTGCGGGCGTTGTTAGTGCAACAATTGCGGGCTTAACAATTTTTGGTAAAGCAATGTGCAAAAAGTTTGCAATCAACAATTGTTCAAAAATCATTCTTGGCGTTGGAAAATGTTTCAGCATTTTTTCAAGAAAAAAGAAAACCGAAAAACAGGGCAAAAAATAAGCCTTGTTTTTTTTGTTTAAAAATTTTTAAAAAATTTTGGCAGACCCTATTGCAATTTGTTTGTTTGTGTGCTATGATTTTGATTGTTGAGATCAACTTGGCTTTTCGCCTTCCCGAAAATGTCAAGTTTTTTTAAACCCAAATTTAATCTAAAAATTTTAACAAAACATTTGGTTTTGTTGGGTTATAGTTAAAAATTGGGTTTAGGGCAAAAATCAAATCAGCTTGACGAAGAGCTGATTTTTTTATTCAACAAAATTTAAGGTGCTATGCAAAAGTTAAGAGATGTATGTTATGGGGCAGTTATGAATATTCATTTATATTTATAAATTTTGAATGTATGAAAATTGATATTATAAATTTTTATAAAAAATTGCATAAATTTTTATGCAAAAATCGCTTGCATATTTATAAATTATGATGTATAATCATTCCAAACCTTGAAAAAGAAGCTGAATATTTATGAATTTATAAATATTCATAATTGCTAAACAGCCCTAAAATAGGCGCGTATAGCGATTTTAGTTAAGAAAGAAAAAAGGTTGAAGTTAAAATTCAAATTTGGCAAAAAAGTTTGCATAGTACTTGCATAGCACCTGCTAAGAAAAAATTTAAGGAGAATTAAAATGGCGCGCTCAGTTAGACAATCGAAAATTTTGGAACTCATTTCAACAAGAGAAATTGAAACTCAAGACGAACTTGTTGAATGTTTACGCAATGCAAATTTTGATATAACCCAAGCAACAATTTCAAGAGATATTAAAGAACTTGGCCTTATTAAAATTTTGAGTGCAGAAACTGGAAAATATAAATACTCACTTGTTGATTCCGGCGAGCAAGCAATTTCAAACAAATATATTTCAATTTTTAAAGAAGCGGTTATCTCAATTAAACCTGCTCAAAACCTTGTTGTTTTAAAAACAATTAAAGCAATGGCTTCCTCAATTTGCTCCTTAATCGACAAATTAAATTTAGATTCTGTTATGGGCGCGGTTGCCGGCGATGACACTGTTATGATAATTTTGCCAACAAATGATGTTGCCCACAAAATTGTTTACACTCTTGAAAACTTAATTCATTCGAATTAGATCCCTATATAACCCCCTTTAAAAAAATCCACGGAAAGTTCTGTGGATTTTTATTATGTTTTAAATTCTGTTTATCTCAATTTAACCATTGTTGAGGCATTTCTGCGAATGTCATCGTCAATCGCGGCATAGTGTTTTTTTGTTGTGTTAACATCTTTGTGGCCTAAAACGTCGGCAACAATATAGATGTCGTGAGTTTCGCGATATAAACTTGTTCCATATGTGCTTCGAAGTTTGTGGGGGGAGATTTTTTTAAGAGGGGTCACCGCTTGCGCATATTTTTTAACAAGATTTTCAACTGCACGCGGGGTTATTCTTTTTCGTTGAAGGGAAAGAAAAAGCGCTTGTTCGTTTGGGCTGATGTCTGTTAATTTTTCTCTTGCTTCAAGCCAAGTTTCAAGGGATTGCTTAATTTCGTTTGAAAAATATAAAACAACCTCATTTCCGCCTTTTCTTGTTATTTTAAAACTGTTTCCTTCCAAGTTTATGTCGGAAACATTAAGCCCAACAAGTTCGCTGATACGAATTCCTGTTCCAAGAAAAGTTGTTAAAATCGCAACATCTCGTTCTCTTGTTTTGCGGTTATAAGTGATTTCGCGCTTTGTAAGGTTTTCAGGGCATTCTGCTTCGTCAAGAAGTCGAGCAACTTCGTCTGGTTCAAGGCGAATTATCTCTTTTTCGTGAATTTTTGGCGTTGCAATTTTGGTTATAACATTAGATGAAATAAGGTCGGAGTTAAAAAGGAACTTAAATAAACTTCGAATTGCTGAAAGTTTGCGTGCTTTTCCTTTTTCCTTGTTTATATGAACTTTTCCGTCCTTTTCAAAATAGGAAACATAGCTTAAAAACCTTTCAACATCGCGCGATTTAAGCTTGTCAAGGTCGGAAAGGTCAATTGATTTTGAACTTTTGTTATAAACGTTTCCAAGATACGTGAAGAAAAGTTTAAGGTCAGTTAAATAGTTTACTCGGGTTAAAGAAGAGGTGTTGTTTTCAATTGAAATGATAAAATCTTGAACATATGATGGAAAAAACATAAGTTCCTCTTGAATTTTCTTTTGGTTTATCAAATCTCTTTCTGTGTGGTAACTGACTTTTGCCATATAATAAATTATGGTATAAAACAACATAATTTGTCAAATAATTTAACAATATTAAAGAAAATTTAATGCATAACACACTATATCTTGTGTGCTATGCAAAGCATAATACACAAGTAAGTTAAGAAAATTTTTCATTATATTTGCAAATGCGTCTAAATTGTTTTATAATACTTAATAAGTTACACATAAGGAGAACAAAATGATTTCAATTGACTTAATTAAAACCGACCCTGAGCGCGTTACCAGGGCAATTGAAAAAAGAGGAATGAAAATTGATTTTAGCCCTCTTTTAGAGCTTGACAAAGAAAGACGCGAAAACCTTGTTAAAGTTGATGAACTTAAAGCAAAGAGAAATTCGGAAAGTGCAAAAGTTCCTATGCTTAAAAAGGAAGGAAAAGATTGCAGCGCAATTTTTGCCGAAATGAAAGAACTTGGCGAAGAAATTTCAAAGCTTGACGAAAAAGTTTCGGAACTTGAAAACAAAATTTTCGAATTTCTTGCTCCAATTCCAAATTTGGTTGATGAAGATATTATTGCTGGGGGCAAAGAGGCGAACCAAGAACTTAGAGAATTTGGGGAAAAACCTGAATTTTCGTTTAAGCCACTTAGCCACATTGACATTTGCAAAATAAACGGATTTATTGATTATGAACGTGGAGCAAAAATTGCTGGAAACGGAAGCTGGGTTTACACTGGCGAAGGCGCAGAACTTGAATGGGCAATTTTAAACTATTTTGTTTCGGAGCATCTTGCAGATGGCTATCGTTTTATGTTGCCACCTCATATGCTTAACTATGAGTGCGGCTTTGTTGCGGGGCAATTCCCTAAATTTGACAGCGAAGTTTATTGGCTTGACGAAAAATCTAAAACAAGTCGTTTCCTTCTTCCAACAGCCGAAACACCACTTGCAAATTTGTATCGCGGAGAAATTATCCCACAAGAACAACTTCCAATTAAGATGTTTGCCTACACACCTTGCTATCGCCGCGAGGCAGGAAGTTATCGTGCAGAAGAACGTGGAATGATTAGAGGACATCAATTCAACAAAGTTGAGATGTTCCAAATAACAACAAAAGATGGTTCCGATAAAGCGTTTGACGAACTTGTTGCAAAGGCTGAAAACCTTGTTAAGAAACTTGGTCTTCATTTCAGAACCTCAAAACTTGCCGCAGAAGACGTTTCTGCAACAATGGCAAGAACTTATGACATTGAAATTTGGATTCCAAGCATGGGAATTTATAAAGAAGTAAGTTCCGCATCTAATGCAAGAGATTATCAAGCACGCCGCGGAAACATTCGCTATCGCGACAGCGAAACTAAGAAAACAGAATATGTCCACACTTTGAACGCATCTGGACTTGCAACAAGCCGTTTGTTCCCTGCAATTTTGGAACAATATCAAAACGAAGACGGAACAGTTCGCGTTCCAGAGGTTTTGCAACCATTTATGCACGGCAAGAAAGTTATTGGAAAAGGAAAGAATGCCTAGATGCCAAAAGAAAGAAACATTATCGACAGGGGAATGATTGAGGAATTTGCGCAAGCCGTTTCAAACGAAAAAGCGCGAAATGTTTTCTATGCTTTAAGCGACGACCTTGACGAAGTTTCAAACGAAATTTCCCAAATTAATCCGCTTGTTAACGAGCAAAATGTTGAGTTGTTTCTTGCTGGAGACTTTCTAACAAACACCTTAACTCAAGTTTCCGAACTTAATTTCTATCTTTCAATTCGCAATGCTCAAATTGAACTTAATTCAATTGACATTATGAGCAATAAATGGAAAAATTTTTGGAATAAGGTTAAAAAAGCGTGGCAAAACAGAAATAAAAGCTCTGCCCGTGCAAGAAAAAAACAAGAAAAAAAACTTAAAAAAGCAAATTCCCAAATAACAGAAAGCCAACTTCGGGAAAAGAAAGAAAAGCCATATTCACTTGTCAGTTTTAAAAACGATTTTTATGAAGGGCTTGCAACAAAACTGACGAATTTAACGGTTTTATATAACTGCGAAGATAAAATTCGAATTCTTGGGCGCGATGAATTTGGCTATCGAATTAACCTATATCCTGTTATTAAACACGACGATTTCTTCCGAATTTGGGAACCGGAAAAGGGTAAATTCTGCGAAATTAAGCCTTTTGAAGCAAAAAGTCTTTTGGAAAAGAAAGCAAATGAAATTTCAAAACTAACTCTTTCTGGAAAGGAAGACGGCGAAATTCTTTACAAGGTTATACGAATTTTTAAAAACTTGTTTTATAACATTGAAAAATCAAATAACTATCAATTTATTGAAAGTTTGATTTGCAGCGTTCCTTCTGCGCTTTTTAAATATGAAGACGAAGAATATCACGCATATAATGTTTTCTTGAAAGTTTTAAATTATCTTTCAAATGCGTCAATTGGAGATGTTCGCTCAATTTATAATCAAGAAAAAACAATCTACAGCCAAGAAATGATTTCGGTTTTAACAATTCGTTCGTTCTTGAAAGAGGTTAAAAATTGTTTGTGTTAATCATTTATGTTTTGTTTTTCTCAACTTAACACAAAAAAAGAACTCAAGGTCTAAGTTAATTGAAACTAGTTAAATAAAAATTTTATTATAAACTTTGTTTATATTAAAGGCACACTAAATGCATTCTTATTAACATGTTTAAATAATAATATTTTTAAAAATATTAATTTTGTAATAAATTATCTAAAACTGGAGTAATAACCTTAGTAATAACCTCATAGCCAGAACTCGTCAAATGCCCACCATCTGAAGTGTATTCTGGCTTTATTCCGTTAGAATTATAATCGAATAGTGGTGTGTATAAATCTACAAAAGTACATGTGTATTTGTTTGCAATTAACTTTAATTTTACATTATTAAAAGCAGCTAATTCGTTATTTTTCCCCCACAACTCTCCACTCATTGAAGTCAAAGATAATAAAACAATTTCTGTATTAGGAAGATTATATTTTAAACCTTTAACAATACTTTCATAATTATCAAACATAGTTCCCAAATTATTAGCCCCAATTAGCATAACTGCGACCTTAGGTTTCAAATCATATACAGATACTTGCAAACGTTTTTCCAAATCAAATGTAGTATCTCCGCCTATTCCTCGATTAGAAACTAGATACTCTGGATAATATGATTCTACATTGTACCCATCAGTAAGACTATCACCTAGGAAGGCAACATCAACTTCGTAATCGTCATAATTCTCATTTTCTTCAATATATCTGCTAATTTTAGCGTTGCGATACTGCATAATTGCAAGATTCCTCTCATATTCTTCTTTACGATTTTGAATAACTCTACAGAATACAAATAATAAACTTATTATTAAGATTGCCAACATTCCAACACTCGTCAAAATTATTGTAAATTTTTTCTTTTGATTCATAAAACCTCCACAGTAACAATTTCTTAACTTTTAATTATAAATAATATATCATAAATCCTATAAAACTGTATTAAAATTTAAAATATTTTTAAAATTGCACTTAGACGTGTGCT
>ULOH01015982.1_pt1 | contig 16738 bp, 28 predicted proteins | sample 1952421 | NCBI WGS metagenome assembly ULOH01 (sample SAMEA4835599, study PRJEB28245) | human gut metagenome | biome: gut microbiome; material: fecal sample | place: Denmark | collected 2008
CTGCATACAACATACGCATACATAATATACCAGCTTACTACTCTGTAGAGACTATATAATATTGTATATCATGATGCAAATAAACTATTAGTCTAGATCGTTTTGGATGAAAGTGGAGGTCAAATGGTCCTGGATGGACATATCTCGAATCAACTTTCTACCTGCTTTGCTATTTCTTATTCTAGGATAGCTCTCCATCAATTTTCTTTGACTGTAACGGAGTCATCGATCATAGTCTCATGAACGATTTAATTTTCATGGAAATTGGCTGTAAGTTCGGATTGCCTAACATCCTAATAATACAACTGGAATAGATTTTCACCGCGATCTTCACCCGCGTACGATACTCCCGTAGAGCTTCGATTAAGGGGCTGCCCAACCCTTGCGCTTGTTTTACTTTTATATACCGCATAAACAAGAAAAGCCTGGCGGTCGCAATCAGACACTTCTACCCCATCCCTGGCACCCCTTCAACGGAGTTGTACTGAATCGAACAGTAAGGTTTTGGTATAGTCAGCAAACTCATTTAGTTTACTCTGTGTGGTATTACTCCCACAGTATTGATGCAGTTTTTCGGCCTTTATACTAGCTTTGGACACTAGAAACACTACCTACGGCTTAATAATACTTCTATATTGTTTGGGATATCCTCGGTTCTTCCAGCACCATGCACCATACCATGTATGCAATTCTGTTCACCTACTGGGGACCAATATAGCTCATCTCGTGTAACGTTTGTATATGCTTAGTATTATCACATATAATTACGATACGGTTCATTATGCCCTTCTTGGGACTTATGCGTTTTTAGATTATACAGCCTCATCCAGCTTGTCTCCAGACGGTTCTCACAAGTCCAGCTGTATAATCTATAGGAGCTGATACAACGCTTCTCCTACCTATATCAAACTGTTTCAATGTTTGATACATTTCATCCTACCTTTTGAGTGATCTCGCCCTGCAAGACAGGGTTAACATATTCTCGGATCAAGTTCAATATTGAGTTTTTCTTCTAGCTCCTTCGCGAGGGATGTTCCAGAATAGTACGTAGACTAATGGGATCTACTATATGTACTTACCCAATTATAGTGCATAGGGTTCTTGTGTTTACTTATGCACATTGGAGGCGATTTGAATATAATCATTGAGCTCTCCCTTACGAATGGTAGAGTTGTGATTAGTGGAGTCGACCTTTTCTCCAGGTTCCATAATATACAGAAGTGGTACATACGACGTATCTGTCTTCTTAATTACGGTGCGTTTAACAATTACCTTTGCAGGTAACTGTTTATGGTTACAAGGTACAGGCTTTTCTACCCTAACGGTATCATGCACTGTATCAGGATTAGCGCGATTCACTTGACCAAACAAATGGTCCATTGGTTGCTGTACAGTAGATGCTGCTACTGTCTGCACTGTCGTTGGAAGGGGAACATTCTTAAGATCGGCAATATTCATGCCGATAGCAAGGAATGCTGCTCCTAACAACGTGATCACTAATTTTTTCATACTTTGATAGTTAAATTATTTGTGTTCACTTTGCCATTGGATGTCAAAGGCTCTTTTAATGCGGCCAACTAGTTGTGAACCAGTTCTCTTAATTGGCCGTATTATTTTTTTACTTGAGCCTTGGCCTTACCTTTGGCTTCCTTTTTCTTATCCTCAGTTGCCTTCTTATCAGCTGCTTCCTTAGCAGCCTTGGCAACAGCCTCTTCCTCAGCCTTGATCTCCTCATCGGTCTTGAACTCCAAGTCGATGATATTTTCCTTGGCATAACCTACGAGCGGATCAGAAGGATTACGGAACAGGTTAGAGATAATACCAGCATGCTGCGTAGCGTTATTAAGCATTGAGTCAGACTTAACCTTAGCCATCATCTCTGGAGTAACGTCACGATAATATGCACGCCTAATGGCGATAACAGTCTTCTTTGCAAAGTTGTTACCCTCCAAGAAGTTCTTCTTCAAGTTTTCAACGAACTCGCCTGGAGCCGCAAGAACCGCTGCAGTAGCCTTATCGGCGAATGCGATGTTCTTGTTAGCGGCATCAATGTGCTCCTTGACACGATCCTTTTCTGGCAGCTTGTTCTCTGCCTCGAGCAAGGCCTTACCCTTTGAGCGAACATCGTCTGCACCAATGATTACGAGGCACTTTACAGCGTCTGCAATCTGATCATCGGTATACTTGCATACGCCGGTGTTCTTGTCAGTAGAATGGTCGCGAAGCTCACAGAACGCAGATACAGGAGATCCTGACGTAGCGGTAACATTGAAGAAGTGAGCACCAATTCCATAAGTAAGCGTTCCGACACGACCCGTAAGCTCAACAATCTTGCGAAACGTATCATGGAAGTTCATGTTCTTGATGTGCTCAAGGTCATTTTTTGCAGAAGCAAGAACCTTTTCAGCGTTCTCTTTGTACTTCTTATCCTTTGTGTTCTTGAGCGTCTTCTCAGCAGAATCGATAGCATGCTTAGCTTCAATAGAGCGATATGACTTATAGAAGTTCACACACTGCATGATGCTATCCATCAGCTTAGAATCACGGTTCATAGCTAAGAATCCAGACAAAGCTTTCTTGAGCTCTTCTTCGTCCTTGATCTTTGTAGGATCAAAAACCTTACCTGCTGTTGCAGCACGAGCCTTAGCATCCTTGTCAAGACTTTTTGCTGTCTCTTCTGATACTGTTACAGCTGAAGCTGTAACTTCAATTGCTTCAGCATCGTCTTTTAAAGGCAAGAGCTTTGTGTCATCAAAGCTTACACCAATCTCCTTCAAAGCTTCAGTAAGCTCTGGAAGCGCAGACTTACGGATTACAACAGCGAAATCGCTGGTACCATACTTGACCTCATTACATACACACACTGCGATGCCGAGGGCATTAATATGGTTGAGTTTGTCGATAGTTCCCTGCGGAAAGCCAGTGTGCTCAGCAGCTTTCTCATCCAAGAAGAAACGATCGTGAGCCATCTTTAACAAATCTACCTGGTGATTACGATCCATGCTTGACCCACCTGTTGTTGTGAGCATAGCTGCAGCCTCAACAGCTGCATCTGCATTGTTACCAACATTGTTGTTATTCTGAGCAACTTTTACATTGCCCTTTCCATTCTTTTTTGCCATTTTGATAATGTTTTAAATGTTATTTACTAAAATTAATTAATACTTTCTGGGCAACTAGCTTAAATTCAACTTGTGTCGAATATAAAGTTCGTTTTTAACCAATCTCGTGGAGGTTTAGTGAGCACGTTAATATGCTCGTCTTCACCCAAGTTAAGCACAGTAACAGTATCTACTACAATTGTATCCTTACCTGCTGGTTTTGTCTCAGCACATGTACCGGCGCCCTCTGAGGGTTCCAAAGCCTGAAATGAGCACGTCGGTGCCAGCATGGGATTTGTAGAAGACTTAACTGTACTGGCTTCACTTTTATGGTCAACAAAGGCATAGTTGACCATACTCTTACCGGTAAAACCGAGCAAGAGACTTACGAGAATGATCCAGAACAACTTGTTGCTCTTATTGTATCTTGCGAAACCAAGAGCTACAAAAATCGAGAGAATCAATAATAAAAGTGAAGTCATTTTTGTTAAACTTTTAAGTTATTTTTAATTTTCCTACGAGTGCGGCTTAGCGCAGCTTTTATAGTGCCTGTAGGAATTTTCAGCACTTTGCTAATTTCATCAACGGTAAGATCTTCTACGTAAAATAGATTAAAAATCTTCTGTGTCTTCTTTGGGAGTTTTTCAAATTCCTTTAGAAGAGATTCGTACTCAAGAAGATTGACAAGATCTTCTTCTTCTGAAGAATTAGTTAATTCGACAGGTAGTCGGCCTGAGTCTTCTCCTAACTCCATGGATTTCTCCTTTACTTTTCGTAGATAATCTATAGCTGTTCGATTAGCTATAATTCTCAGCCATCCGCCAAAAGACGAATAATCTGTGAATGTCGAGAGTTTTTGGTGAACCTTAAGAAATACAACATTTGTAAGATCTTTAGCTTCATCCATGTCATTCACGTAACAAAAGAGCACGTTGTCAACGAACTCTTTGTAACGGTTAAACAATTTATTAAACGCTAGCTCATTTCCCTTTTGAGCTTCTTTTATGGTCTCAATCTCAGATTGAGTGATACGCTGATACTCCATATTGTGGGGTAGGGGAGATCTCTCTCACCCTACTCCTGATAAAACGGAAGATCGTACACCATCTTCTGACGGTATAACGACCAAACGTTGTTGACGAAATTGTTGAAAAGGATTATTTTCAAATCCTTTCCTCCCGTTTTCATTTCTACTTTTTCAAGTAGTCCTGAACCAATACGCATACGAGTCGTAAGTGTTTTGAACTTCATAGGGTTATTTAGGACTATCGTTTTCATAATCCAATCACCAACTCTACGTAACTGCTCATTACAACAGTATTCGTATATACAATCTTCGTCTAGGCTGTCTCCTGCACAGAATATGTGCACTTCATAAGTAAAGCCCTTTTTAAGGCGGTTATGAAACCAGTTAATCACATTTTCTATACCTTCTTCTTTGCAGCCTAACAGACTAGCTCTGTAAATTAGCATTTTAGGGAAATACTCCATTTTTTATTTTGTTTAATTAAATGTTTTCTTAATAAACTTAGAGAAATCTTCAAAATACTCATCTAGAAAACTAGCTTTTTCTGACAATGCTTTATCAAATAAAGCCATATTGCCACACTTACATGATATGTTATAATAGTTTTCTAGGTACTTATAGTTCTCTTGAAACCATACTACCCAGCTATTAACCCAGATCCAAAATGCTCGTTCTCCAGAGTTGAATACTTTGTTGATGCCATCCAAATTTATAGAGTCTGCAAAATTAAAATTTTGCGACCCCTCATGTATTCCAAGAGCTTTTCTTAATGATGCATCCTTTTCATCTGTTCGAGGTATTCCTCTTCCAGTGTTATAGATTGCTACATTTTCTTGGTATACACGGTCTATCCATCGCGTTTTTACAGCATACTTAATTCTTTCATGTGGCTTCTTACCTATATTAGATAATCTGCCAAATTCTGTACACCATTTAAATGCGAGGTTGACGACATGAGGACACCTGTCCTTTATCATCGCTTTATATCCCTTTGTCATAACTAATAGGAAGAAGCTAGGGAGTCGAACCCTAATCCTCGGGTGTGTAGCCCAAAGAACCAAACTTCTTCTTCTCTCCACTTTGGTAGGAAACACCTAGACTAAACTTACGCTACGTTAGTATAGTCTACAATGTTATTTACATTGCCGTTTAATTTATAGTATAGTGCTTAATGTATTTATCTCCTCTGTTTGTCAAAACCAAACACGCCCGTGTAGGCAGTTTTACAACATGCCTAGGTTGTCTAAATGGAATCTACACAATAGCGTAGAGGATGCCCCGTGGACGTGAGGGGAGTCGAACCCCTGTCCAAACAGATTATTTCATACACACTGTACGTTCTTGTAAACGTTCCGATGATCAGTCAGAACATTTGATTTAAGCCGTTTTAGGTGCGCTCTAAGACATTTTTGCGGCACTCGTGGTTAATTACTCCACTTGGTGACATACTCTGCCTCAGAGCGCTTAAAACATGGCTAAAAATATATAGTAATCCTCATGATACAAAGATACTTAGAGGGCTATATTCAGCATTTTTGATACATTTTGCAGGGTTCAATTAACTTTTCAGAGCAATCAAATCTCCCCGATACAAAGATACGCACAAAACATATTGTTTGATCTACTGTCCCAATTTACTGTGTGGGGTCACATCTCTTCCTCTCATCGTGATACGAAGATACTTGATGAGAATGTTAATTCATTCTAGGATTCCTTCGCTGCACTCGTCTTCTTAAGACCCTCTACAGTGCTTCAGAATATATGTACGTGATACGAAGATACTTGTACTAGAAGAAGAATTAAAAACGATCGAACTGATAGTTGGCATAATACCAATTGTTAGGGTACTTGTCGCGCAACTCACGGTCGTGCTTTTCGTACTCTTTGTTCAGTTCAGTCATTTGCTTACGCTGATCCTCATCGATCTTCTGCGAAAGTTCGCGGAATTCGTTTGGCGTAATCTTCTGATCGTCAGGAACGGCGGTACCATTCTCGTCCTTGCCCAGAAGACGGGCCAACAATTCTGTACGCTTCTTCAGAGTGTCGAGAGTGATCTTTGCCTTCGCACGGTCCTTGCGGACATTGAGAAGTTCCTTAATTCTAAGGAAGTCAGCACACTTGACAATTTCTTTGACCTGGGAGATCTTGCGTTTCTCCTCATCCTGGCGGATTTCTTCTGCCGCCTTGTCTGCGATGTCGGTCACGAGGTTGCCCTTCATCAACTTCTCTACTACGTTGTCTGCTGACACATTCTGCTGCTCTTTAGCAGCACCTTTTGTTTCTGCTTTTGCCATTTTGATAATGTTTTAAATGTTTGTAAATAAAATTAATTAACATATTGTTACTTCTCCCACACTCCAGGATGGATTCTTAACGAATACTGCGCCATTATTATTAATGGTAATATCGCATGGAGCGTTGTGAGAGTAATTAGCCAAATGAATGAGTGCTAATCTAGCATCTATAGCTTGATCTTCACTAGGATACTTGGATTCAAATACTAATGTTTTTGTATTCTTACCCTTTTTCTTAGCTTTTGTCGTATACACTGGAATCTTCCACATAATCTAAAGGATTTAGCTTGTTTTTAAACTTGTCACGCTTATATGCCTTTGCTTTGGCTTCTGCGTGACGCTGACGATACACTTTCTTAGTATTACGTTGTGTTTTATACATAGTTACATGTTATCTTGAACCGTTTTAAATACACAAATAATATCGGTAGAAATACCGTAAGAATCACGCATCCTCTTACTTATACCACCAGACATAACTCTGATGGCATTCATAAGAGATTCATTGTTAGGCTCATTAGTTATAGCCTCTGACAATGCAAGCAACAGCTTCATCTTGGAGCAGAAAAACTTACCAAATCTTTTTTTCACGTAGATGCACGCAGACTCTACAACAGAAAGTTCTGTAGCATTCTTGGCTTCTGTGTGACCGATAATAATGGAATTAACTTCCGTTTCATCCATTGTAACTGCATGCACATCCTTAACATCAGGTTTAACTGTGTTCAGTTGTGAAGCTATTGCCATAACTTCAGATTGATCTAAACTAGAACCATCGTAAGAGATAATAATGTACCGCTTCATAGCTAATCCTCCTTTGTCGTTATGTTAGTACTAGAGGACTGCACGATCTGCACACGTTTACCGTCGATAATAGTATCAACCATTTCTGCGTTAGGGATATCAGGAGGAGTAACCGCATTGTATTGATCCTGTTCATCAGGAAGATTCAAATATACATGCTTGTTCATCTCGAACTCGTTCGATATACTCATCTTAGTCAATGGTTTCCCAGATTTTTCTAAGACCGATACCACATCACGCATAACCTTTTCAGGTATGCTGAAGAACACTGAGTCCTGATGTCTCCATTGACCTTCCGATCTCTGAAACTCTATAACGTCAGAACAGCCGGTGAATGTAGGATTGTCAATATCCTGCATCATCTTTGATACCATGAGCGAGTCATCGTGTCTGATCTCACTCTTAGTTTTCTTCATGTAGTCACATGATGATACTGTGACGGCTACAATAAGCATGATTAAGCACATGCTAAGCTTTTCGAATAATCTCTTCATTTTGATAATTTATTAGAGATTTAACAAATGTTAACTATCCGGGTTTTAAAGATTCACGGAATCATCTTTTGTGGACCAGCTAGGGCTTGAACCTAGGACCTCCAGATTATGAGTCTGTTGCTCTAACCAACTGAGCTACAAGTCCAGATTGCATAGATAACTTGTAAGAAAGGAATTTTATCTTACCGCCCAACACCTGCATTTTGGCACCCATGTCCAAAATGACTTAGCCTCTCTATGCAATTGTGATTTTATACAGACTTGAACTGTTATGTAGGCCTCTAACCTAATAAATCTCGGGGACGGTATAAACCGCCCCCTTGAAATGCAACTTAATTAAATTTTTCCGTCCAATATGATATAAAATATATAATACTGGAGATCAAGATTATTATCAACATAACAATTACTACTATCAACGAAAAATCGCTTATGTTAGTTATATTCGTTATGTTTGACAATAAGTCAAAAAGAGGGAATGCCGAAATAATTATTAACGCTATTGATACAAATAGCTCTCCATATTCTTTTCTCATAGGTATAATGCTATTTGTGATACCTCTTCATAGTCATCTTCACTGACAAACCATGAATCGTTATCTGTTGTTAAATAACTCTTTCTTGATCCCAAATCTACATCACTTAATGATAATACACACATATCATCAGGATTTGCAGATTTATAATCTTTTAACTCTACGTTTTCATCACTACAATGCGCTTTAAGTCTACGCAATGATGAGTGATGGCGTCTAACTTCTAATTCTTCGTCAGACATTTGTCCGTTTTTTCTACGTTTTGCCATAATTAAGGACTAATAAAAATTATTCCGTCTTCAATGCATGATGGTGATTCTTCGTTCAAATCCTTTGAATCGTTTACTTTTGGACAAGAGAAAGGATTGTTAAAGATACACCCATTGCAATTGTATTGACGTTTAGCCCTAACAACAATGCCATTTATTTTGTAGATTCTGCCAGGACTAAGTTTTTTACTCATAGTTCACCTATTAATTGAAGCTTGTACATTGGTTGCTTAACTGGAACCATTTCGTATCCTTTACGAATTTCATCAACTTTTCGTAATACTCTAGATATTTTTCCAAGTTGATATACTCTATGTATGGTCTCACCCTTGGTGTAAGCTAGTATAAAACATACAAATCTTGATGGATTAGCATATAGTTTATCATATACAGGTGATACGTTATGATAGAATGCACCAACACCTTTCGTTGTGTCAATTTTATCCATATCACTTTTACTAACCAAAATCTTTGTTGCTTTTCCTTCCTTTCCTAGATGTTCTGACCTATATATATAGTATTTTCCAGTTGATACATCTCTAACAGCTGTGCATTTGTCGCCAATGTTATTGATTACGACCATTAAACCACCTACCATTGTGCCACTAGGCAACACTTGGCGTACTACGTCTCCTTTACTAAACTTCATTTGTGTACAAATTTGATTTTGTATCGAACAATAGATGTTATTACACCATTTCTTAACCTAATGCCAAGTGTAGGCTCGAGAGAGAATTGCTTGCATGTGTTAATATAGTCTACAACACTCTTTGAGATTGGAATAATCTCTGAGAATCCTGCAGACTTATCAATATACACAGCTAGATACTTAACGGTTTTACCGTTAACACTCGGTTTCTGTACTATTTGCTTAATACATTCAACCTTGCAAACCATTGTGTCAATTGCAGCTTTTTGCTGTGCATGACACTTTGAAGTCAATAACAATAACATTATTATTATGACTATCGCAATCAGTGGGCCAGGACTTTGATTTTCCGGCTTTTCGTACAATTTTACACCCATATTAAAAACCGTATAGTAACATTCAACATAAGATTAATGAATTGTTATGAATTTAACACTTGTCTTGCCAGCTCCTGGAACATTTGAATGTTTGTTATTAATATAACTATTCAAAGTATTTTCCAAAGATTTGGCATTACATTTACTTAATCCAGAAGAGAGTATCATTGTAGATCCTCCCTCCTTAGCAACTACCTTGTAGTTAAGGTATTCAGCATCAGGCTTCCCTTTTGCTGACTGTGGCTTAACCGCTTGGTTATGCGTTTGCTTGTGTTTCTTCTGATTCATCATCTGTGCAAATGAATGGTTTACAATCCAGACCAATGGCCTTAATTACATTAGGCTCACTGAGCTTGTCTTCTGCGACTTCGCTAATTCCTCTAGCGATAAATGCAAGATGTCTCAAGTCATCAATGCTGTTGAATTTACCATCAACTTCAACTGTCACCTTAATGGTCTGTTCCTCTGTTACGGCGTCCAGTTTAACGTCAATAGATTTCAAGATTGGAATGTGTTTCTTGAACTTAGTCTCCACGTAACTAGGGGCATCCAAATCAACATGATCTGGAGACAGTGTACGAGATACCGTTACTACTGTTTTGTTACCGTCAGCAAAAACTTCTGACCCAAGCTTTGGGTATCCTTCACCCAACAATTTTTCGATAATGTTCATAATTTTGATAATTAAACATTGTTTATTTTTGTGTAAGACTTACCGCTTACACTCGGTATAAAAAGTGTTCCATCTGTATTTGTAGAGGCTTTGGACTCTCAGCTTACGCTGGCTACATTAAACACTTAGGGTTGATGCAACTCAACCCTTATGTTTTGATATTGGTTTTAGACTAAAACCTAATTGCAGTTCCATACAGAAACTATATTTTTCATAATCTCTGCTACGTTCACGCAAACAATCATCTAAGCACCAATAGTTTTTTACAATTCTAAATACATGATGATTAATTGTGACTAATTGTCCTGGCTTATATCTATTACGAGTACCAGATGTCTTCCGTATGCTTTTCTTCATTCATGCTATTTTACAATTAGTTCATCTACTTTAGACTTAGCTTCCAAATAATCAGCACCATAATCTGTCTCAAGATCTGTATCCATGAGGTCAAGATTATGTGTTCCGTCGAGAGAGTCTAAAAGCGTCTCAGTGCATTTATAATACCCTTCATACGCTTTTACTTTTTTCTCTGCCTTAATATTCTTGCCTTTATAGACATTCATACTAAAGCAGGCGCCAATAATTCCACCAATAACTAATCCTACAAAGAATAAGTTTAAGTGGTCCATAGAACCATGAATTTTGTTTTTGTCCATATTTATATATATTGATTTATAATCTATAAAAATGGTATATCTATCCTCACGAACCGATATACCTGCATGGAAATAAAACCTGTTGATAACTAAAAAATGATTTAATAAAGGTGTAGTGGTTACTGGACTCGAACCGTCGCTATGTGTGCGCTTTTATAGCCAAGTACGATACCCATATAATGAATTCGTACATAGTATACCCTCTTACTTCAGCAAGTGTATAATAACCACTATCCGTCTTTCCGGATCGTCATAGAGATTAGGTCTACATTTGACAGTTTGCACCTTTTGCAAATAGGCTGTAGTTACCATATCTCAGTTTTACATGTAAACCCACTTAATTGTGATTTTTTAATCACATCTTCATAAACGGTTTACCGACATGTTTGGGTCATCCCTCTGTGTCCCGCAATCGACATCTTATAGCTTTGCAAGTACCATAAGCACGTGTTGCAGTCATGGGCTTGGGACCATGAACGCCACATTACTCCTACGATTTATCACGTTAGCGTAGGCGCTCCGTCATCCTGGTTTGTATACCGCATGAGATAACGGTTAAATACAACTATCTTCACAGACCATTGTATTTAGAGGGTAAAATGTTTATGAATAATGAATATCAGACTACAGTATGATGCAAATGTTTACCGTAGTTTCGTCTAGGTCTCATCAGTGATTATGTTAGACTCTCCCTAGCTGAGTTTAAATTAAAAATGTACAACTATCTTCACAGACCATTGTACACGAAACAAATCTACTATTTACCACTCTTGGCAAAAACCTCAATTGTGCAATCAATGTATATGGAGTCTTAATGTCTTTTATCTTAAATAAACATATCACTATCTTCACAGACAATGATATGTACTATGCTTTTTGCTACGCTTAGCAATCGTTCACCTACGACAAATGAGCATATTGATACTAGTCTAATTGTTCGGATTCAAATATTACGTCTTCAACTGTCTTACCAATCAAAGATCTTTTATATTCAGAGTATCTTAGAGTATTTGGGCACTCTACAATATATCTGATAAATCCTGCTAATTCTTTAGAACATGGTAGGTTGATCATTACCAATAAGTCTTTTACAACTTGTTTAGTAAGTGCATTTACTCCTCCCCAAGTATTTGGAAAGTTGTTATACTCTTTTTCCCAGAGCGCTGGTGCGCTGCTCTCGACTAAGCGAATAATGTCCAACGCATTTGTTTTATAAGTTATTTTCATATTGATTATGTTTTATATTTCTATCTGTTCTATCTGAAATCTCACCTGCGGATCTTCCCATCTCCCATCTCAGGCAAGCTCTAAGCTAATGTCTGAGCGAAGCGAGTTACATTTGTTCAAGCAAGCAAGGTAGCGCCACGAGGACGCTACGATGCAAGTTGTTAGAAGGTTGCTGGAGGCACGCTTCCCGGAGCTGCTGCACCTGGCTGCTGAACGCCTGGCTGTGCCACATTAGGTTGTGCAGCTGGTTGTTGTGTAGCCGTATTCGGCTGAGCTGTAACTGCTGCTAATGGGTCAGGAGCTGGTGTTGCTTGTGGTGCAGGCTGAGGCGCAGTATTACCTGCTACTGTCGCAGCTGTGTTGTTTACAGGCTTGAAGAATTGGCGCTCAATGCTACGCACTCTTGAGACAGGGTCCCAGTTTTTTGCATAGTTTGGTGTGCCATCTACCTTTGGTGTCTCACTGATGAGGATACAGAATACAAGAACACTATCCATTGTCATAGGCTGACCAGTTGTCTTGTCCAATCTTGGACTATGGTCATTACCCAATAAATAACTCATACCGTGCTCAAGCTTCTGACGTACAAAGATACCATTTAAGAAGCGATAACGCTCTGGAATTGCATCTTCATTGCTTGTCTCTGCAATACCTCCATGTTGTGTGTCCAGATATGGACGGATTGCATTAATCAATCCATCAACACCGAACATTACAATGGATGTATTCTCCTCAAAGACACAATCCTGATTCTCCAATGTAGCTGCTACATACAAATTACCTTCAGTTTGTCCTTCCTGGGCTTTAGCCTTCAGGATAGACATATTAAACAAACGATACTTAGACATAATATATTGTATTTAATGGTGAATAATCATTTGTGAAGATAATAGCAATAAAGCTATATATTAAGGAAGAGATATAACTGCAAACAACATCAAATGTACCCCAACATTCACATATCTACATCTTTCTCTCTTCCCCGGCTAATAATCTAGAGGTGTTTTTTATGTTCCCGCAAGCAAAGAATAGGCAAGAGGATAAGGCACAAGGCCTTACTCCTCAAGCTGATACAAACTGTCAACCTTATGAGCTAAATCAAGATATTTGACCATTGCATCGCTGCCATCAGTGTCAAATAACTCATTCTGACCCATAACATGGTCTGCCGCATCAAGTGCAGCTTCTTGAGCTTTGATAAGCTCAGTTTTAGCGTCGTAATCATTGTGCAACAACTTATACTTGCTAAGTATAATGTTCTTCCCATTCTCCTGACCAGTACAATAACCTGCAACAAAACCACACACTAAAACAACGACTGATAAGATAATCCTACGAAATGTTTTCATAACTGTAAATATTTATTGATTAAACATAAGCTAAAGAATAGAGAGAGTACGCCATTAGAATGGCAATACTCTCTCTACGAACTGCTGATTGTCTAGATACTTGTCGTATATACCGAATGATACATCATGTACAGTATAATCATACAAAGCGTCTGAGAACACAAGTTCAAGATAATCAGCACGTGGAATGATACCACGCACACGATCAATTGCATTGATTACATCAACAATTGAGTCATCAACCATATCGTGTTGAATAGCGAATAGCATGATAGCTACTAAACAGAATTTATCCATATTGATTATTTTTATTGTTACTAATAGTAAAGAATTGTTCTTTATGTTCCCGCGATTAGGATGACAATCTATCAGTGATGTCATTTAAGATGCCGGGGGGGAGTCAGATCCGAAACTCGAGCCGGGGGAGGCAATTATCACTGTTTCTTGTTTCCGTACACACACAACAGTTTTAAAAATTAAAAAAAATAAAATATTCGGCAAGCTCAATAAAAAAGCCGAGGCGTAAACCCCGGCTATTCTCATGCTTTCTTAAACTTATCTATAAAGTCTGTTATTTCTCTTATATTTAATCTCATATTTTTAAAATCTCCGCCATCTAGTTGACTCTTTCTTTAATTCTTCTAGACACTTTTCATACTTATTTTTCCAATAGTTTACCCAATCTTCCTGGTGTGCTAATTGCTGTTCTAACAGTTTTATATTGGCATCTCTAGCCTCTAATGCACTCTCATTGAACTTTTCTGGACTACTATTCTGTACAAGCTTTTCGTAATCTTTTCTGTCCAGGATTACGTAATCTCTAAGCTGTCTGACTAATTGTACTAATTCCGTTTCCTTCTCCTTCGTCTCCATATATAATATCCAATATATTTTTAGTTGTTTCCGGACAATCTGATAGCATTTTTATCATCTATTCTGCTATCCCCGAATACTTCTATAAATTTGTAGAACTCTCCTTTTTCATCAAGCTGCAGTGCTAATTGTAGTATCTGTCTCGTTGGAGTCGCTTCCTCCCCCAAGTTCTCAAGCTCTTTCAGAAGTATCTGGTACGCATCCCTCTGTGCTGGATCCATCTTCTCTTGCCTCTTCATCTTTTATGTCGTTGGAGGAGTCGTTAGACTCCGTAATATTTATATCTTTTAAAGCGTTTATAACCTCAGTTTTGGTAGTCTTTGTCCCCACATACTCGTTTATTTTATTGACTATTTCATTCTTGTGTGGATTTCCCTTTGTTTCATACATGTGCATGAGTACGGACATGCTATTAGTATACTCAATACGCTTTGTTTCGTCTTTTGCTAGCTCATCTACAAGGTTTTCTAGTTCCTCAATGGTATAGTCATCCAATCTTCCGGAAATACTATCCACTGATCTAATAAGTTTTCCATCTTTATCGTACAAATTGCTATATTTACTAATCTTTCCCATTATTTTTACTATCTTTAAGTATTATCCAACATGTTATAGTAGCTACTATTGGAAGTATTAAAAACATGAATATTATATCAAATGGACTCATCTTTATCTGGTTCGTAAAATCCTAATCTTCTACCGTTTCTCTCGGCTTTCTGTATTATTTCTGCCGCTCTTAAATATTCTTTATCTTTTGCCATTTCGCTCAGCATGGGCTACGTATTTTGTGCACTCTTCCTCTATAATTTCACCATCGTCGTTATGTATTAAGTGAGTATATTTTGCTTTTGATCTGTTGTATTTAAACATTCTAAACGCTTTGTCTCGCTCCTATTTATCGTCATATCTATGAATATATTTCATCATTTGAGTAGCATTTACAGATCCTGCTACTCCTAGATTACATAGGTTTTTGATAAAGCTCATAGCTCCATCTTCGCCGAATTTATGCTTTAGCATACTATATTCTTTAAGGCTCTTCTAGAACCATTGATTATCAAGATCGTATATTGGTTCCTATTCTACAATGTATGCTATATTTACTGGTACTCCATGTATAAAGAAATATTTACACTATTCTGTACACGGTTTATTCTAGTATTGTAGAGATAAGAAGTCGGCATAATATAGTACAGCACTCATCTCAAACTAGTTCATCGTTTATTTGCTGTTTTGTTTACACACTCTGTAAAGTACCCAATTAAGTACGCAAATACTTCATTTGTATCATCAGAGAGCTTTATATGACATGCCTCAAGTATATCTACAGCTGCATGAAATGACTCATGAGCAAACGTGTTTACATCATTATCACTATTCCAAATTTTGTTTACTACTATGATTTCGCAATCTTCGTCCGTTGATTTATCATATGCACCTCTAACAGTGTAGGCTGTATAATCTGCCCATTCTCCATCATATATAGATGATTCATCTTGTCTAAACGCAAATCTTTTATCCATTACAGATTTATCCGGGTTAATTATAACAAATAAGCTAAATCCGTATACTGTCTTATATTCGTCTATTATACACTTTTTCTTCTTATCCATACTATTCTTATTAGTCTTACAATTATTATTAAGCTTATATATAGCTCTACTATACTGTAATAGCTTATTATACTATATAGTCTTACTATACTGTAATAGCTGTACTACTAAAGTAGATCTCCTAAAGAGAATATATAAGAGAAAGGGTTCTAGCTGACTAACCCCCTACTATCCCCCTAACGTAAAAAAGCTAAAAAAGTTGCATATTTGCAAGAAAAATGCTATTTTTACAAAATTTATACCATATTTGCAACCTTTTTGAAAATTATTTCGTTATGGCAGCGTAAAACAATAAAAGCAATTGGATATGACAAAGATTTTAAAGGTTATTAAGCCTTTCTTCGTAATGGAGAATGGTGATACATTTGAGTACAACGCTGATACAGATCAGTACGAAAGTGTATATAACGAAGAGCATAATAGCTCAAACGAAGACAATTCAACGGTTGTTTCTTCTTACAATTCTGTTTATAGAATCTCAAAGGAATATGCAAAGATGCTTCTTGATAATGGATACGTTGAGGAAGTTGATGATAAAAAGAGATTCGTAAATATCTTTGACGAGATCAACAATAAGCTCTCAGAATACAACAATGAGCTTTGTGCTCTTAAGTCAAAAGCTGATGAGAACACACCTCAGTGTTTGCTTGTTGAGAAGGAGACAGTATTGAGAAACATGATTAAATTACTTGAGTACCTTAAAGGATTGAAGAAGTAATATGGATGAGAAGATGATAGATCAGACCCAGTTGGCAGAGGACTTGAGCTCAAAAATAAAGTATGAGTTCAGACAGAT
>ULOH01015135.1_pt1 | contig 16722 bp, 14 predicted proteins | sample 1952421 | NCBI WGS metagenome assembly ULOH01 (sample SAMEA4835599, study PRJEB28245) | human gut metagenome | biome: gut microbiome; material: fecal sample | place: Denmark | collected 2008
CGAAAAGTAACCGATGAAGGCGTTGAATTTCGTTCGCATTTAAGCGGGGAAAAGTTTTTTATAACCCCAGAAAAATGTATGCAAATTCAAAACAATCTTGGGTCGGACATAATTATGGCATTTGATGAATGCACAAAGCCAGGTGTTTCGCATAAGGAAGCGGAAAAAGCTTGCGAAAGAACAACAAAATGGCTTGAAAGATGCTATAACGCGCAAAAAAACGAAAAACAAATGCTTTTTCCAATTGTTCAAGGCAATTTCTTTAAAGATTTAAGAGAAAAAAGTTTGAATGAAGTTTCAAAATATGCACGCTGCGGAATTGCAATTGGCGGGCTTTCTGTTGGCGAACCAAAAGAAGTTATGTATGACATTTTGGATTTTCTCAAGGATAAATACCCAGAAAATATGCCAAGATATTTAATGGGGGTTGGAAGCCCAGATTGTTTCATTGAAGGAATTGCAAGGGGAATTGACATGATGGACTGCGTTTTGCCAACTCGAATTGCAAGAAACGGAACAGCGCTAACTAAAAAAGGAAAAATGATTGTTCGAAATGCAATTTATAAAAATGACTTTTCGCCTTTGGAAGACGATTGTGATTGCTATGCTTGCAAGCATTACACTCGCGCATACATTCGTCATCTTATAAATGCCGACGAAATGCTTGGAGCGCAGCTTCTTTCAATTCATAATTTGCGTTTCTTAACGCGCCTTGCGGAAGATGTTAAAAAGGCAATCTATGAGGATAGGCTTCTTGATTTCAAAGAAGAATTTTTAAGAGATTTTAAGTGGTAAGGTGTCGAAAAACAAAGAAAAGGCTTAAAACATAAGAAAAAAGTTAAAAATTGTTTTGTTTAAACAAAAAAATTTGTTATAACAAAAATATACTAAAGGAGAAAATATGATAACAGCAGCACTCTTAGCTTTAACCACAACACAAATTGTTGTTCCAATTCTTGTTGTGCTTCTTGTTGTTCTCGTTATTTTCGCATTTTCAATTTAGGAGATATAAATATGAATTTTTTAGCAGCAGAAGCAGCAGCAAATGGCAATGCAACACAATGGATTTTACCAGCAATTTTATTGGTTTTAGTTATTGGGATTTTCCTTCTTAACTATTTTAGAAGCAAGAAAAATCAAGAATCAATGAAAAATATGGTTGATTCCCTTAAAGTCGGCGATAATGTTAAAACATACAGCGGAATTTACGGCAAAATTATTGAAATTGTTGAAACAACCGACGGGAAAGTTGCTGTTTTGGAAACTGGAAGCGAAAAGGACAAAGGAATTTTCAGCATCGACATTAACGCAATTTATGGAATTGACGAAAAGAAACCTGTTGTTTACGACGCAAACGGAAATGTTGTTTCCGAAGAAGAACCAAAAGAGGGAGAAAAGGCGGAAGAAATCAAGGAAGATTTAAACAATCAACAAGAAACCGAAAAACCTAAAAAACGCGGAAAGAAAGCAAAAAAAGAAGAGCCAGTTGTTGAAGCGCAAACTGAACCTTTGAAAGAAGAAACTGCCGCTATTGAGCAAGAACAAAGTGTTGAAGAAACCAAAGAAGAGCCTGCAGCAGAAGAAGTTAAAGAAGAAAAACCAAAAAGAAAATCTAAAAAACAATAAAATTTAAAACCTTGAAAGAGGTTTTTATTTTTGCATTTTTTTGTTTTTACAATGTTTTAATATTGTTTTTTTCTTTTTTATATAATGAATATTGAGATAAAGTTTCAAGGAGGAAAAATATGGCAAGAAAAAACAGTTGCAATTTTGGCTGCCTTCAACCAAGAAAATCGTGCCAAGAAAGGAAACTTATTGCTGTTGTTAAAGGGGCTGTTGGCCCAACAGGTCCAACAGGGCCAATTGGAAGAACGGGCGTGACCGGGGCAACAGGTCCAACTGGCGGCGAAGTTGTTGCAAGAACAACAGCAACTCTTGAAGAAGGCGAAGAAGCAAAAGTTGTTTCATCTTTCGAACGCGGAGTTAATTATCTTGATTTTTACATTCCAAAGGGAAGCAAGGGTGATCCAGGAGTTAAGGGGGATAAGGGAGAAAAAGGCGAAAGCGGGTTCACGGATATTCATGGTGCAATGATTGTTTCCTATAACGATAACCCCCAAACTTTTCCTGCGGCAGGGCTTGAAATTCAATCGAACGGACGTTTCCCTTTAATGCATGTGCAAGTTGATGTTGGGGGAATTGCTAATTTGGACATTGTTGAAAACACAATTAAATTCACAAACACAGGAATTTATAAAGTTGAATTTATAACAAATGCATATATAAAACGCTCTGGTCAAGTTTTCGATTCGTCGGAGGATTTCGTTTCGGTTGCTTTCCGTCAAGTTGAATCCGACGCAATTGTTGCCGCAGCAACAGCATGGACGCCAAGCGAATGTGCAACAAATGTTGTTGGACAAGGAATTTTTATTGTTAATGATATTTCAAAACCATATGAACTTGTTAACACAAGGCCACGAAGTATCTTTTTAAGCGGGTGTAGTGTTGGGCGAACTGTTTCACAATCTCTTCTTTCTGTTCCAATGGTTTCAATTGTTATAACAAGAATGCTATAGAAATATTTAAATAAATTAAGTCAAGAATTTTCTTGGCTTTTTATTTTTAAATTGACTAGTTGGTTTATTTTTGTTACTATATTTATATGAACAATGAAGATTTTTGGGATAAGTATCTTGAAAGTATTAAGAGAAAAATTTTCAAATTGGTTGAAAGAAAAAAACAAAATAATGAAAAGTTTTTGCTTTGCGATTTACATATTCATTCAAATCATTCTTCCGACGGAACTCAAAGTTTAGAGGAAATTATTTGCGAAACGCAAAAACTTGGCTTTGAAATCATTGCGCTAACCGACCACGACAGCGTTTCAATTTTCAACGATTTATATAATTTAATTAAGCAAAACAAACTTCCAGAGTTTCCAATAATAATTCCAGGGATTGAACAAACGGTTAGTTTTAAAGAATATCAAACAATGTGTCATATCCTAAAATATTTCATCAATCCCAAAAGCGCGGAAATTTTAGGTGACATTGAAAAGCTTAATAAATCATATTTCACTCGTGCGCAAATTCAGTTTGAAAGAATTGAGGAAAGCCCTGTTTTAAACGAAATTTTTAACGAATATAACATTTCGGTTTCATATGAGGAATTTGCTAACTGGCTTAACGAAAACAGTCTTTTGCCAGATTATGCACCGTTAGTTGAGTTTCTTGCACAAAAATTTGAACAAAAAAATGTTCCAACTTCCAAAATATATGAACTTGTTAAAAAATTTAACGACCTTGACGAATGTGAAGAAAGAAAACATCTTAGAGATTTGCGCTTTGAATATCTCGACAAAAAGTATGAAGGAGTTAATGTCCAAAACAACCGTCGCTTCCTTCTTTCAATTTTAGGGGTTCGCGGGGTTGATGACGCTCAGTTTAAAGGATATAAATCAAGCGGCTCTCTTTCGGTTGATGAATATGGTCAGGTTTCAATTTACGATTTAAATAAAGAAGGCTTAACGGTTTTTGCCCATCCCGACCATTTAAAATTGAGTTTAATTGAAAAAATAAAAAATTGCGCAGGTGGGTTTGTTGCCTTGGAATTAAACTTTAAATCTCAGCAAGAATTTTTTAACGAAATTCGCCAGGAGGCAAAAAAAGAAAACCTTGCTTTAACGGTTGGTTCGGATAAACATAAACAAGATGAGCCAGTTTATGAAAATTTGGAATTTTATAAAATTCCAATAAACAATTTCGAAAAATTCATTAAAAAATTGAAAAAATAATGATTTTTTGATTGTTTTTTGTTAAATTTTTTTAAAAATGAGGAGAAAAATATGATTGGGTTAGACAAAAATTCTGTTAAAGTTGTTCCATATGATGCAACTTGGAAAGATGAATTTGAAAAAGAAAAAGTAATTTTAAAAAACCTTTTAAAAGATTTTGATGTTCGAATTGAGCATGTTGGAAGCACGTCAATCCCAGGGCTTAGCGCAAAGCCTATAATCGACATTGCGCTTGGAGTAAAAGAAGAAAAAACTCTTTTTGAAGTTGCAAAGGTTTTGGAAAATGCAGGTTATGACATTCTTGATTCCTACAACACCAAAGGTGAAATTTTGGCAAGAAAGGGCAGCCCAGAAAACAGAACGCATTATATCCACATTGAAATTGTTGGAAGTGAATATTGGAACGAATTTATGTATTTCAAAAAGTATATGCTAGACAATCCAGATGAAGTTAAAAAATATCAAGCGCTTAAAGAGAATCTTAGCAAAGAATTTGCAGATGAAAGAAAAATGTATACTGCTTCAAAAAACGAGTTTATAACGAATATTCTTGAAAAAGCATATAAGACCTATAATTTGAATTAGAATAAGCATGCAAATATATTTTGTTAATGCATTAAAAAATGATAATATAAACATATATAGGGAGGAAAATGAAAAAGAAAATATTTTTAAGTTTACTTCTTTTTGTTTTGATAATTCCTTGCTGTATCCTAGCGGGATGCGGGCGTGGAGAGGAATTTAAATATGATTTTACCGATGCAGATGGGGTGCATTTTGTTCTTCCGGGTTCATATAATGCTGCTGCAGGCGGATTTGAAAGTGGGAACGGATATGTTAAAAAGGGGGAAAGCGTTAAGTATGACCTTATTCTTTCAAATGTATATGACGCTTCAACTCTTAAAATTTATAACAATGGAGAAGAAGTTTCTTGGACGAAATATAGTTCATACAATTCAAATTTCGAAGTTGATGAATACACATACCAACTTGTTGGATATGTTGAAATTGAAAATGTTTCGCAAGATGTTAATCTTACGGCAACTGCCAACTATCGAACAATAAATTTCGCTTTCAAAATTAAAGAAGACCATTCGCTTTCAGAAGAAGATAAGACAAGGTTGAAAGATTGGAAAATTGATTCCTCTTCAACTCTTTACGACGCAATCTCAAAAGAAAATTTTGTCGTTTCAATGTCTTATGGAGAATATAAGGAAAGAGGAATAAATCTTACAACAAATAAAAAATTCGGCTACTATTTTGTTAGCAATGGCGATGATTGCTTTATTGAAAACGGATATTTTGATAATAATTGGACAAGCGAAAAAAACAGCTATAAACTTACATTAAACTCAGTTTTAGGCGAAAACAACACACTTTCAATTATCCCAGAAAAGTTGCTTGTTAACAAATTTATAATTGAAAATCAAGCAGGAAATATAATTTCAATTTCTTCAACAGAGATTAAAGACATAGATCTTGCTTTGAGCGAAGGCTTTGGCGCAAATGACACTGGAACCATTAGAGTAACTCTTAAAGAAATTGCTGGTGTTGACTTCTCAAATGTTAAACTTGTAATTAACGAAACAAATTTGGGAAGCCCAAGCATCAACGCGGCAACAAGCGAAAAATATTGGGAATTTTCAACCCTAAATTGTCCAATTGTTTATGCGAACTTTAAAGAAGGGGAAAGTTATTTCGACAAGAGCATATATGATTCAAAATATATTCTATCCGTAACAGGTCTTAGTTTTTCGCAAGATTCCAATGTTGGAAAATTTATTATAACAACAGAATCAAAAGATCCTTTGAACAGCCCAAGAATTGCATATTTCGAGGACTTTTCTGTTTACTATTATGACGGGGTTAACACGGTTTATGTTCCAACCGAGCAGCCAACCTTCCGAACGGAATTGTTTATGTATGATAACAATAAACCCAACTGTATAACAATTGTTAAAAATGGCGACCAAGAAAACAAAATTGTGATTTCAATTGCCGACCATCTACAAGAGTTAATTGAGAAAAGGAATTTCACGGTTGGAGAAATTAACATTTCCGTGTCGGCGGCTGATGGCTTTTCATCGATTAGCGAAATAGATTCCTATTCCTTAACTATTTCAAACGAAAAAGCGACTTTTGAAATCAATTATGGATTTTTAAATTAAAAACGTAAAAGATTTAAGTTAACGATGGAATGCGTGGAAGATGTAAATTTATAGGGGTGCATCTCTCGACATTAAAGATTGGAATTTCCTGTCTTAAGATGTTGCAAATTATAAAAATCAAAATTCTTTTATGCCAATTTTATATGATATAATGAAAATATGAAAAATAAATCTTTTCTTGCTGGGTTAATAATTACAATAATCCTAAACTTGTTTTTCTTGACAGGCATAATTCTTTGCTGCATTTTTGGTTTCACGATGCCATATTCAACAATCTTAATAACCGCTTTTATGTTTGCTTATCATTGCGACATTCGAATTTTAATTGCAAAAATTTTCACTGTTTTTTGCAAAAAAAGAGTAAATTTATCAAAAAAAACATATAAAATAAGCAAAAAAGAGTTTAATTTTTTAAATAGGCTTGGCGTTAAAAAATGGAAAGATAGCTTTGTTGCGTGGGATAAAAAGCAATTTGTAATTAAAGATCTGCGCAACCGTGAAAATTTGGAAATAGTTTTAAGAAACAATATCTCTGCCGAAATTATCCACAGGATTTGCTTTATTGCAAGTTTCTTTTCAATTCTTTTTTGTTGCTTGATGTCGCTTAGCGAATGGTGGATATATCTAGTAACAGCAATTGTTGTTCCTCTTTTAATCGACCTGCCTCCAATTTTAATTCAGCGCTTTAATCGTTTTCGCTTGCAAAAATTTTTTAGTATGCAAAGTAAAATTTGAATGGCCACATTTATTTTTTGAGCGCTGCGTGTTTTTTTTCAGTTTAAAAGATTATTTAAAAGATTTTAGTTGTTAAAAGCGAATGTTTCTTAAAGCAAGTTGCAAAATTGTAGAAAAAATTTAACGAATCTGTTTTTCGTTTTGTTGGCATCCATTATAAAATATATGCTTCAATTTCTTGACATAACAAACAAAATGGGGTAGACTTTATTTTGTGCTTAAAGGTAAAAGTGCAAGTAAGTTTTCATGGCATTAAAGGCTTAAAAATTTTAAGGTAAAATGCTAGATCAACAAAATTTGTTTCCTACAAAAATCGTTGAACATTTGGTTCGTGCTGGTGTGGCTCAGCGGTAGAGCACCACCTTGGTAAAACAAAAACGGCACTTTTTAACCACTAAATTTCACCGCAAAAATCAATCAAAAACAGCACTATGCTGGTGTGGCTCAGCGGTAGAGCACCACCTTGGTAAGGTGGGGGTCACGGGTCCGATTCCCGTCACCAGCTCCATTAAACGAAAGTCGCTAAAACGCCGATAAATAAAGGCTTTTGGCGATTTTTTATTTGCAAATTTTTAGGGCACGACTCTCTTCAAAAAATACATTAGGTACACAAATTTGTCATTTTAGGTACACAAAAATTGCATAAAAAAAGACCGAAAATTGAACTCATCAACTTTCGGTCTAATTCTCTCTAAAACTGCCCAAAACTACTACATTAGGTACATTTAGGTACACGATTAAAAAGCTTTAAGGAAATTAATTAATGTATAATCAAGAATTTCTTTTTCTTCGGTAACTTTGTAAATCTCTTCTTCATGCATAATTGTACTTAATTCTGTGCCACTTAAATCTTTAAATTTTTCGCATACTTTTTGAAGTATTGACAATTCTTCAAAACTAAATAAAGAATCATCAAACATATCAATTTTTTTAGGAACAAGTTTAAAAACGATACTATCGCAAATTTCTTCATACTCCTTATCCACTGAACCTAATTCACAAATTTCTCTATATCCTATTGGCAATGCTCCTCTTGGCATATGGGTATATATCAATCCTGTCATAGAATGTCCTGTTTTTTCAAACGATAAAGCATCTGAATACCATAGTAATTTCATTAATTTAACTGTGAATAAATTCTTTGTGTAACGAGCAAAATATGCTATCATACTTTTTAGTTTTTCTATATCTAAAAGCTTGAATCCATTAGCCGAAGATTCTTTATCGTTAAAAATATATTTATTCTTCAGTTGCATTTCATTATATATCTTTTCACTATTCAAAGATATAAAACCTTTAATCGTATTTTGTATTTTAATAAATTTATTGCTACTAAATTTATGTTTAGCTTTCATAAGCATATCATAAGCAAAATTATAATCTTCATTAAACTTTCTTAATAGAATATCATAAGGCTTATCTTGAATAGTATTTGTTTCATATCTTGCTATAGTTTTATCACCAAGCCCTAATATATTAGATAAATCTTCTTGTGAAATTTTAAATTTTTCTCTAATTTCTACAATTTCGTTTTTTGTTAATAAATTATTTTTTATGCGGTAATCATCTCGCATAGTCTGTAAATTCAATTCTACTAATTCACCATTTTCAAATTTTTCATGAGTCTTTTCACATTCATAAGTATAAATTTCACTATTAATTTCACATTCTTTTATTTTACTTTTTTGTTTTATTTTCTTTAATACTACTTCGTGTTCTTCTTCACATATCGGACAAAAAATAATTTCTTTTCTTATTTCAAATTCATTCATATTATTCTTCATTTTCTTTTATTCTTTTATTTTTTAAATTCTTTTATTTTTTAAAAATTCTCGATTTTCTTATATGGTAACTCGTCATCACTTACATTAAATTCCGCAAAATGAAAAGACACACAAAATACTTGTTTTTGTTTTGATTCACTAAGTTTGAATTTAATGTATACTTGTTTGCCATTAATTGTTTTAATAAAACAATAAAATGGCTTAATTTTTCCGGGTTGATTGTCTATAAAAGTTTCCTTGTAGTTTTCAGCGGTTAGAGAAACAATCTCGTTTACCACATCTTGTAAAGTGTAATTTAATTCAATTAAAGTTTCATCATTATTGTAAGAATTGTTTCCACTATATGAACTTCTAAACCGCTGTAAATAAAAGTTATTGCGAATATCAAAAGAACTATCTTTCAGTATACCTTGAGCTTTTAAAAGAAAACTTTCGACAGCCTCTTTGCTATCTACTTGTTTCAAAAGAAAATTTACCTCCTTCTAATATAGTATATGACCATTATAGTATCATATGATACCATATGTCAAGTAGTTAGCAAATTATTTTTTACATTTCCATATCACTTTCGCGTCTGCGTTTACGTTCTTTGCGTTCTTCGAGAAGTTTTGTGAGAATTTCATCAAACTCGTCATCGTCCATATCTGCAACGAACTCATCTTTGCGTTGTTCAAGAATTTCTTCTCGCTTTTTATCGTTTAAAAGCATTTGGTCTTCTTTAACTCTTTCATTAAACTTGTCAGTTGTTTGACGGATATATTCGCTATCAACAGAGTTATAAACTGTAATTGTTGTTTTAACATCACGGTGACCTAAAAGTTGTTGAATTACTTTGGGATTTTCATTCATTTCAAAAAGCATATTTGAAAATGTGTGTCGAAGTCCGTGAAAATGAATATTGTAATTAGTTAATTTATGTCGTTTCTTCCAGCCATCAAAAATTTTACGACTGCCAAAATATGTTCTTACACTTCCATCATCATTGGCAAAAATAAAGGCATTTTTGGCGGTTAAATCAGCCGTAACATCTGGATTTGTATTTTGTCTTTCAATTTGTTTTTCTCGCCAACGTTGGAGCGTTTCCACAACAATGTCTGCAATTGGAATTTCACGCACACTGCAAGCAGTTTTTGTGTCTGCAATGACAGTTACACGGCTTATCACTTTACCATCGTTATCAAACTTTGGAATTTGAGTGATTGCACGTTCGACTTTTAGCGTTTTGTTCTCAAAATTTACATTTTCCCATTTTAATGCTAAAGCTTCACCAATTCGAAGGCCACCAAACATTAGGCAAATACAAAGTGGCTTAATGAAATTGCCATCATCTTTCGCAAGCGCTTCCAGAAATTTTACACGTATCTCGGGAGTGAGTGCTTTATATTTGTCGCTATTAGTGTGGACTTTGTCGTGAGCCCTAACCTTGACTTTATAGACCGGATTTTGAGTTACCCATTTGTTGTCTATGGCATACTCAAAAAATTGGGCGAGTAAATGTTTGTTCTTTTTTATTGTGTTGACGCTGTAATCTTGGTCAATCATATTGTTCATCACTTTTTGCACAACATAGGTGTCTACCTCGTAAATCTTCATATTGCCAATCTGTGGCTGAATGTGTAATTTGAAATTTCGAATAATGCCTTCAAAAGTTCGGGGTGTTACTGCTGATTTTTTAAATACCATAAGCCACTCATTCATTAGTTCGCCAAAAGTTTGTCCTTCAATCATTTCATAAGAATTGCTTCGAATTCGTCCACTGATTTCAAGCAACTTTTTTGAAACTTCCGCTCGAGTTCGTCCATACACAACTTTTTTAATTTGTTTACCGTTTTCATTAACTCCAGTGGTAATGCTTCCAACCCAACGATTGTCGCTGCTGCGTCTAAAAATGCTACCTTCATTATTGGCGCCACGTGTTTTAGTTAAAACTTTGTTTTTAGCCATTTTGTACCTCGCTTTGGTTGTTATTTAGTGTCAGCCAAGTAACAAAATTAAGCACGCTTACAACTTGTCGTTTGCCAACTTTTGTTGTTGGAAAAGTTTTGCTTCTAAGTAAGTTCCTAACATTATCTCTACCAAGTCCAGTGATTTTTATTAGGTCTTCACAATCCAAAAAATCCTTATTATATTTAGTTGAAATTCGGTCAACTTCCGATTGTATTAAGTTGTTTAAATTTAGATTTGTGTTGTTTAAATTCATCGTTTAACATTCCTTTTGTTTGTAAAATTTTTTTCTTTCTACAATCTCTTTCTAAATCTAAATTTGTTAAAATCTATCCGCTATCAAAGCGAGATAAAAGTGGTAGGTTACTACCATAAAATAAAGTGGGTTTCACACTTGTAATTTGTTAAGGGAGATGACTCAAAAATGATGCTTTTTTATTTTTTAGCTGAATCGTAAAAATACCAGTATTTTAAAGGCATTCAAGCACTTAAAAAGTCATTTTGAGCCAATCTCTTATCCTGCTCGTTAAAATAAACACCATTTTTTCCTTTAAATTTCAATGCATAATTACATCTTTCATCACTTTTCATAATCCTTCATAATTTTAAAAATATTTTTATTCCTATTAGAACTTGCATAAGTGTTAACTTTGAAATAACTATTAAAGTTGTTTAATTAGTCCATATTTGCTTAATCCTCCTTTTGATGATAATATTTATCCGTCTACACTATTTTCTTGTCATAATGGCCTAATTTTGGCTTTGCACCTCCTTTTATAAATTTCTCACAACAAAAAAAAGAAACCACAAATTTGATTTCTTAATTATTCATCTTTCTAAAATCGCTGGTATAAGTTTTGTAATCATGGTTATTAACCATACACACTCAAAATTTCTTTTCTTTATTAAATTTTCTTTTCTTATCTAACAAGTAAAGAATAATTAAAAATTATATTTATAAATAATATGGGAGTGGGAAGTGGGTGACACTCTTTCTTGTTAGAGATATTTGATTGTTTAAGTAATATGCTTTTTAACAACACAACACCAGCATAGTTTTTTCTTTGTTAGAGAACTATAATGTCTTTCAAAAAAATATTCCCTCTATAATGTTAACCACTCGATATTCAAAATCGTTAACCCCTTTTGAGCCGTTTTTTCAAAAAAAGTTTAAAAAACTTAAAATTTTTTATACCTCTCTATAATGTTAACCAATCGAATTCTTAAATCGTGACCCACTTTTTGCCACTTTTTGAAAAATTTCTTTAAATTTTTTTAATCTCCTCACTTTATTAACTACATGTTTTTTCAAATCGTCAGGGTATTTTTTAAAAATTTCATAAAAAAAGTAAAAATTTTTTGATATAATTCAATTTTTTCTATTAACGCAACAAAAAAAACACCCAATCAATTAAGATTGAGTGTAATATTTAACCTTCAATTTTTTGAACAATTTCTTCGTTATACCATCTATTAACGGGATTATTTGAATTATATGCTTGTTCAAAAATTGAATATAATAAAGAATAAGTTATATTTCTAGACAGAATAGTTTTAAGCTCTGATGATTGGCAAGGTATAATTTTCATACCATTAATTGATTGTGTTCCATCTAAATTATAATATTCCATTGTCCTTCGATTTCTAAAATCTGAGATAACATTTAAATGTAAGAAGTTTGAAATAAACACGCAGTAAGAATTTAAATCTCTAGTTCTTAATAAATAATCTCCTAAGTGTCTAGACACAGGTTCCATTTCCATTCTTCTTTGATTATTTCCTTCAGAAAGAGTAACTTCAATTAGTAATGAGTGAGCAGGATAATATTCTGTTCTAGGATAGATGTATGTAATATCCTCATGCCCACCTTGTGCATGTGACTTTGGTAATAAATCAGCATCCAAAGATAAATTCATATAACTTAAAACATCTCCAATTTTTTCGCTTATTTTATACCAAGCAACAGCTACAATATATTCAAATATTGTAGGAATGTCAGCATTGTTTGTTACAATCTGTTTTATTTCGTTATCTTTTCTTTCTTCAAACATTGATAATAATTCAATAAGTTGTTCATTTGAAAACTTTTGTTCAATTAAGCGATTAAATCTTTCATATCTTTCTCTCTGTATTAAATTTCTAATATCGTTTTCATTCGAAATTGTAATATTATAAGTCGTTTGAACATTATTAAATAATTGCAATTGAGAAATGTTATAAATATTCGAAATCTCTTCCAATTCACAATTATCAGTTAAATTCGTATTTGGAGTAAACATCAATCTAAATATATTATTACCAACCAAATTAAAATAACATTGTGGAATAACATCAAACTTGACTTCATTATCTTCAAAGAGAATTGTATCTGTTATTTTTAAATATCTTCTATTTAAGTCATAATAATCTAATAATGTAGATTTTGCTTTAAATACATGCATTAATTTAAAAAATTCTTTTTTGAATTCCATCTCATTTGTTAAAGATAAAATAGGCTCGTTTGACAACAAAGAAACCCCATCTCTTTCGATAGAACTTTTTCTTGTGTTTGTAAATATACAATTTTTCCACAATGTAGAAGCTTTGCCAGATATTGAGCATATTGCATTATAAATTTTTATAACATTCTCGTTTGTAGGATTCGCTTGGAAGTTTCGAAGTGAAGTATATAACCAATGGTATGGTCTATCATATTGACATAAACCTCTTTCGCTACTCTTTCTATTCATTCCTATTTTAAGAATAAGTTGTTCTGTTACTTCATTGTCTAAGAAATGTTGTAATGCTTCAATATAATTATCCATCGACATCAATCTATCGAAAATAATACTATTTATATCTAACTGATGATTTCTATATAATGTTATTTTACTAACTATTTCATCATAAGAACTTTGAGAAATAATAAGCGGTGCTAAATAAGTAAATTCTTCTTTTGATAATTTACCAAATCTTTGCAACAATCCTGCGATTACCAAATATGGGTTGACAATGTTGCCATCTACATTATTCGTTGTTTTTAATAATTGCTTAAAGAATAAAAAACTATCGTTATCGATTTGTAAGATATTATCTCTGCCAAAATCCTCTTTTTCAGATATTTCTAGTAATTTTAATCCAACTTCTGTAAGATGCCTGTTTTCGGTAATCAAACCAATATCAACAAGCCCAGAAGTTTTTTCTCTTGCATCTTTAGCTTTGTTTAGTGCATTACCATCAACAAAAGAATTAGATTGCAAAAAATCATAATATTTTATTTGTAGTTGAGAGTTACTAGACCAAGATTGCCTTGCATTTTCTTCAATATTCCAAAAAGATTTTATTAATTTTAATTGCCTCTCAACCTTTTTATTAAATTCTGTTGTTCTAAAACTTGTAGTTCCTAAAGCCCAGCAAAAACTTTTATATGATATCATTGTCAACTCCTTTGTAATTTATAATTAAAACTTCATCGGTAATACAATCTTTATTTTTTGTTTGATAATTACAATTTGAATATGTGCTGTTTAAATGGATAGTATAATACTTGTCTTTATTTATTTCCAACCATTTTTTTAATATTTTGTTTTCTTTACCTTTTGACTCCAACACATTTGAAAGAGCAAATTTAATACCCTTTTTATGCAATTTGTCCAAATATTCGAGTAGAGACTTTTCGTTATTTTCATTCCAAGCATTTTGTTCATTATAAGTGGCACAAGTTATTAAATAAGGTGGGTCAGCATAAACAAATGAATTTTCACCATAAGATTTCACTTCAATCTCATTAAAATCTTTACATAAAAAACTATAATCCGAATTTTTAATTTTATCTATAAATGAGTTGAATTTATTTCTCATTTTACTATTAAAATCTCGTTTTCCAACAGGAAGATTAAACTTACCTTTACTATTAAATCTAATTTGATTATTAAATGCATAACAAATTAGAACATATAATGCCACATAGTAATGATAATCTTCTTGGAATTTAAAGTTAAAATCTTCTCTTAATTTTAAATAACCTTTACTATTAAATTGACCCAATCCATTAGTACTATTGCAAGAATATTTTTCATAACCAAACAAATCACTTCTTGATAAATTATAATTATCAATTATATCATTTATCATTGAAATCAACGACGATTTATCTAAATTTTTAAAAGTGTTTAGCATAGACATTAAGTGTTGATTATTATCATTAAAAATAACCTTTTTACAATCAACATTAATACCAACATTACAGCCACCACAAAATAAATCCACAAAAGTATCTATATTTTTAGGAAATAATGGAAGTATTTGTTCTAATAGCTTAAATTTACCACCAGTATAGTTTAATGGACTTTGAAGATATTTTTTCTTCTTGTCTTCCTTATTACATATGCATAAAAATAATCTTTCTTCATTGTCATTAATTGAAGATTTTCCAGTGGTGAACGCTTTATATTTTTCACTAAAAACTTTTACTTCGCCTTTCTTATTTAAAATTCTTAATATGTCTTCATCTGAAATTTTTGAATTTGACCTATCATTTCCTTTATTTGCCATATTATTGTAGGACAATAATATATATTTTGCATTGATATTATCAATAAGATCTTCAAAAGATTTAGTTGCTGAATTTGTGCAGTAATCACTTTTTAATTTACTTCGGTCCATTTTTCTAGCAACGCCTTCAACAATTGGTTTCTCCCACAAAGCCACATTTTCCAACAAATGATAAGCATCACAGTATTGCCTTGAATTGTAAGGTGGGTCTATATATACCAAGTCGGCTTCGATGTTTTTTACAAGTTCATTTGCGTCCTGTTTGTAAAATACATTGTTTGTATTGTTATCATTATCAACATCTAGCATAAATAATTCAAGTCTTTTTTCAAATTTAGAATTTCTAATATAAGCATCATAATGTCCACAAGTGTTTGCAACTCTATCCATAGCATATAGTAGTGCAGTTATTAGCACCGATTTTTCTCTTTTATTTATCGATCCACTATCATAAAGAGTATTTATATTTTCTCTAATATATCCAATTTTTTTACAATCACTTTCACAGAAAAAAGTGTTAGAGAAATTGTCAGACATATAGTTGTCTTCTTCAACTTTTAGATTATTATAATTGTTTATTAAGTTGAACAATTTAATCTTATCGACATTTTCTGAACCAAACCAAGTGTCGTATGTAATGTAGTTCGAATACAACAAATCATTTAATATTAACTTTTTACCTTTAAATAAAGAACAAACAACACCAGTCCCTGCAAAAATATCAGCTACTGTATTAATATTTTTACATTCTTGTTTTACAATTTTATCTATAAACGGTAATAGTTTATATTTGTTTCCAAGATATCTTCTATTTTGGATTGATAAGGTTTTTATCTTTGGAACTTGCTCTGTTTTTACTTTAGATAAAAAAGACAGTTGCTCTTTAATAGTAGCAATTGTTTCCTCATTAAAACTATATCTTCCATTGCTTTCACTTTGTTCTAAATTTAATGTGTCTTTTAAGTGATTGTATAATGAAGATTTACTAATGCCAATCTCTTTTGCTAACTGAGCAACTGTCATAATTTCCTCCAATGCATCTTTTTTGTCTTTATTTTGGACAATTATAACATATTTATATTCAAAAACACAAGTATATTGCACACAAAAACAATATTTTTGGATGCTAATTTATCATATTATTATTTATTATGTAAGTTTTATATTCATCATCATTAAGCACCTTATCAAAGTCATTACTGTTTACTATGCGTGACAATTGATTACTTTCAATCATATTATTAAAAATTTCTTTGACATTGTTATTCTTACTAATTAATTTGTCAAGCATATTTATATCTATACTATTGTGTAATTTAGAATAAAACAATATCTCGCTCTGTTCTGGAAACTCAATATTTAATTTTATCACACCAATACCAAAAGCATTGTTTAACAATGACAATTCACTCATAAAATCATCATCATCGCTTATATTAGGAGCTACTAAATAACCTTCATTTGCCCAACTAGAGTTAGAAACTGCTTGAAAGTAATATTCTCTCAGGTTTGCCAATGTAATATTTATTTTCATTTCAAAAGCAAATACTTTATAAGATTTTTCATTTAATATTGCAATTGTATCCAAAGTAAGTTTTTCATAATCTTTAAATGGAAAATAAATTCCTATAAGGTCAGGATGTGTCCATTTATCTGCATTTTTAGATTTCTTTTTGGATACTTCATGAAAAATTGTTCTTGTTAAACAATTAAAATGTGAGTTAGTATCAAGATATTTAACTAAAACTGGGTGCAACACTCTTTC
>ULOH01024964.1_pt1 | contig 16499 bp, 19 predicted proteins | sample 1952421 | NCBI WGS metagenome assembly ULOH01 (sample SAMEA4835599, study PRJEB28245) | human gut metagenome | biome: gut microbiome; material: fecal sample | place: Denmark | collected 2008
TTGTGCGGGATGGGACCGCCAGATTATGACTTATACCATATTTTTTATATGTTATGCTCTGAATCTCATTACTTGTCGATAAATGACTTTCTTTCTAAATTCGTCCAATCCTCTTTCATTCCAATCCTTTACAACCTTCTCTTTCTCTGCATCTGAGAATTTGACTGGACTCTGCTCATTAATGCTGAGATGCAAATTCTCTAAGTATCCTAATAGAATACTATTATCTACATTGGCATAATATCTTGCTCTACAAAGTTCATAAGCTTTCACCGAATAGAACTTACTATTGATGATTGCATCAGCTTTCTCCTCTAAGATACTCTTGGGAAACAATTTGTTTGCTCGGTTCGTATAATTGAAAATCAACCATGACATATCTTTGTCTTGACGAAATTTAATCTTCTTCAGTACCTTCTTCCGAAAATCATCCTTCTTTCCCAATCGTAAAACAAATCCGGCCTGCTCGCCTGGTCGTGAGAAAGGTTGCAATCCTACGACTCTCATATGCTTGCTATACATATCATTTTCCCAAAAAGGAATATCTGAATATATATAAATAATACCATACTGTGGTTCTTTGGGCTCTATCGGATAATACTTGCCATTTCTATATGTAGTAGTGGCGAAAAAGGCTGCCACGAATTTATCGATTGTCAAATCTAACAAATCGGTCTTGATACCATAATGCTGAGCCAAAGCTTCTGTATCAATATTCAGATGTAAATGGATGACATGTCCATCATCTAAAGTGATTTGAAGTCCACTTTTAAATATATCAGTAAGGGGATAATCTTCTATCAACAATTCCAATTCGCAAGCCTTCAAACGTTCATGGAATATTGCTTCATCTGTCATTCCCTTACGATATAACGAAGGCTTGCATGGTTTGTGATAACCACTCTCTCCTCGATAATAGCAATTAAAAGACAAGCTACATGGAATAAGTCGCTCCTGAGCATCAGGTCCTGTTACTATCTCAAACTTTCCTTCGTGCTCATAATAAGGCTGGAGCATTCGTAAAGGAGTTTTTTCCAAAGCCCACTTCTCTTCGCCATAAGCTAGTTGATTCAATACGTCTAGAATGGTAGGAAGATTATTAATCAACTCCGTACGTTTATTTTCCCAATATCCCATTGATTATCTCCTCCGCTTTTTTTATATGGTCTAAAATTAAATCCTTGTCTTTACGATTCCGCCTAATCACCATCTGTCGATATAGCTTTACATAAGGAAGTGTTTGAATTACCTGATTGTAGTTGACACCTATTTCCAAGATGGCATCACAAAGCCGACAGATCTCGTCAATTGAATCTACTTTCTGGTAATAGGCACATGCCTCTATCAAAGGCTCTACATCATGATATATCCTGCCTTGTAGTTCCTTATAATACATCTTACTTTGAATCATTGGCAAGCTGTCATAATCAACTGTTGCCAACACCTTCTTTGCTTCATTTAAGAATAAAGTTTCATCTTGTGGGTAGCGCATGGCAAGAATGGCATAACTATTCACCCTAGAGAGCTTATTTACAACAAGGAGATTGACATCACCCAGGCGTTCACTTACAACTTGTGCCTTTCGCAAGAAGTATATTCCTAAAGCGGCATACCGCAAGCCAAACATATGTGCTAATCCATTGTAGGCTTGCGCAACATAGGCATCACCTAATTGCTCTGCTTCATAAAGGGCAGTAGACAAGGAATTAACCGAGAACTCATATCTATTTTTATTGGAACTCTCTATTTTTCCACGCTGCAATAGCATCCTGAACTGCTGCTCGTGTCCAACAGCATATTTTTCAGTTTGTCTGGTGCAAGAAATTGCTTTATCTAAAAGTCCTCTGCGAAAATAAGATTCGGCAGCAAAATACCATCTTTCAAATTGCAGTGAGCTCAAGACAGGTTTATTCTTGGCTATTTCATCAAACAGTTTGAAATTCTTATCGGCAGCGTGCCAATCACATCTATTAAGCTGTCCGGAAATATCATTCAGGATCTGTAACAGAACCTTTTCGTATTGTAAATCTTCTCGAAGCATAATATATCAAGTTCTATGTATTTAAAATCGAATAAGAATATACTATGGAATATAAAAATCATACAGTGCAGAATTCAAAACTAACAGAGTCCAAGCTAGCGTGTCAACACACTTTTGAATATCACTTGTAATAAATATCAAGAGAGAGTTCGTCTCCTGTAAACTTTACCAATTGTCTGCATGCAATATACACACCTACAGGCTTTAACCTTAAGGAACGTATGTCTTCACGCTTCAATAAGCTAAGAGCATCCTGCCAATGAGGATTCTTTGCAATAAAATATTGCTCTACTTCTTCTTTTGTGTATGGCTGAGTTTGATTATAATAATCATGTATATCATCGACAATGTCAGAAAAACCTCGCTTTGCAAGTCCGTCACAAACACTTGAAAAAGTTGTATACTTCATCTTTATTTCAGGATAGTTCACCAAATCGAAAATTTCATTTAAAGTCATTATTTTGTCAAAGGACTCTCCAGCATGCCATAAATAAGTATTATCTTGGCGAGTAATTTGATGCTTTGCAAAGAACTTTTCAACAAAATCCCTCGGAGGTTTGTGGCGAAATAACAAATCACAACTTTTTAATTGATCATCAATAAAAGAATTCGAAGAATGAAAGCCTACTGTATTAAATGTACAATTAGCCTGGTTGAGAAAATCAATATCCAGAGATGTAACTTTCGATAAATTATCGAGAATGGGATTTATGCTATTTATCCAATTCTCATACTCTGAAATCTTACTTTGCTTCATCAACTGAGAAAAAGCTAAAAAAGTCAAGAGTTGAAGACAATTTGGAGATAATGAAGGAAGGATTTCAATAGCTTCATCTATAAGATGTTGCTTCGTTGACTTTTCTTCTACAGACACTCGCTCTATAAGTAAGTCTACGAAATTCTCTTTATCGTTTGTATCACCGCTTTGTACATACCCCCAAGCTGCCTTTCGCGCAGCTAGTTGAAGTACAGGCGAATTAAACTTACCAATCTGTTCTTCTGCTTTATCTTGAAGCTTTTTTATCAATTCACAATTAAATTCAGTGAGCCTTTGTTTGGCCGTTTCCTCAGCTTCTTTATGAAAGACAGACATCTTATCAGCAACAACACTGTTAACAATGTCGATAACATCTTTTGCGCTAATACCATAATTATTAATGATATTACCTTTAGCTTGATTAATGGTTGAATTACTAACACCACTAATCTGTTGTTCGTCTTTATTCAGCATCTTTTGAATTTATTGATATGTTACCACCTGCTTGATTTATCGTAGAATCATGTACATCTGATATATTCAGCCTATGCTCTTTCTTTTTCTTAAAAATGAAAGTGAAAATAAAGGTGAGTACTGCAAATATTGCAAGTAGCCACGTGCAAATTGCGGTATGATTTGCCAACCAATAATATATTGAATCCATCATTATATTCTTTATTATTGTAAGTAAGAGGTCACTATAAATACATTATTTATCCTTTATATCTTTCCCAATCCGTCACGCAGAAGGGACTGCCGTAATCTTCGTAGGACTCTAGCTGGGCTATCTTTGACATGCCAGCATCGAGGTAAGCTACATCTTCGATTGCAACTTTGCCTGACTTAATTTCTGAAATGATGGACTTCAAAATATCGGAGCAGGTATAGTCGGGACAATACATGTCATCGAAATAACAGAAGTGCTCATCTTTCACGAAGTGATAAGAAAGGGATTCTAAGATTTCCAGAAATGTCTCGAAGGCTTTACGATGGTTGCCTTTCGACATATCTTCCTTGATCATTTTCTCGTATGGCAAGAGAAGATTGGATATCATATTACAATCCATGTCTATATTACGAGGATTAAAGATTGACTCAATCTCTCTTTTCAAAGGAGATAACTCTATATCGGTCCGTAAGGCTGATTGCTCAGCTCTACGAAGAATGTATTTCATCTTTTCTGAAGGCATAACTCTATAATGTTCCTTGTCCCCATACAGCATCATCTTTATGATAGACGAGGGTGCGGGAGCTACCTAAAAAGAAGGGTGCTCCTGGCTTTATGGAGAAATAAGATTTCATGATTTTATATTTTTGTTCCTCATTGCAGAATCGCTCTGCACTTGTCGTCGCTCGAATGAGGAATATTCAGGATGTGACAGCATCGGTCTATGGGATGACCGCATGACCAATGTTCAAGCACGATTTACAAAGAAATCTATTAAGATATTCGTATCTATAAAAACTCTCATAATGCATATTTTTTATCAATCAACGCATCTAAGCTATTTTCATCTGCCGGTATCGGCTTGCCACCTTTTGCCTTTAATGTTTTAACATAAGACAAAACATCATTAAACTCAGCAGTTTCTAATAGCTTTTGCTTAGGTTGTACCTTTTGCAAAAATAAAGAAATCGCCTTTTCTATTGCAGCTGTCACACTAATATTATGTAATTTAGCATAACTTTCTGCACCTTTATATATATTGCTGTCAATTGCTATTGTGTTCATAATTGTCTCTCCTTTTTTGCCTGCAAATATAAGTTTTTTCTGTGAAACCACCAATTTTTCAAAGGAGATTTTGCTTCAAGTCCAAATTCCACGCAGATTTTATTCCCAAAGGTATGTGATGAAACGATATTTCATGCCAGACGCAAAGGTTATATCATTGTTTCAGCTTCCAAATCTCATCCAGCACCTTCTTCACCACTTTCTTGTTTTCTATTATGTAATCCAAGTCGTAGGGATAGAGCATATAATCCCATAGAACTTGATAGATGGAGAGGAAGATTGAATCGATGCCTTGACGAATCTTAGCATCTAAGCTATCTTCAATATCTCGCGTTTCCTTCAAAAGCTTCAGCAAGGGCTGATATCTGTGTTCTATGTCAACCTTCAGGATGTCGCTGCTTTCTGAGAGCTTCTTCTTGTCTCGATTCAATATCCGCAAGGCTTGCTCGTGAAAGGCTAGATATTGGTCGGAGGTTAGTCCTTCCAAATAAGACGGCATAGCGGCAAGCGACTCTTTCCGTTCTTGCTTCAAGGCTTGTGCCTTGGCTGCCTTTTCCTTAACTTCATCGAACTTTGATTGCAACTTCGGACTGTCCCATTGTCGCCAAACCAAATCCAAGTATGGCTCCACGACTTGTTGAAGAAACTTATTCTTGGATGCCGTATTGGTGATAGAAAAATGATAGTTGTAAACGATACTCCAAAAGGGACGTGTCAGAGTATAGTTGGAATATTTTCGGAATCCATCAATTCCACCACGATGATAAGCCAAGACAAAGTTTTCATACTCGGCTTTCATCTTCCTCAACTCTTCGGCTTTGACTATTCCAAAACTCTTCAACTTCTTCTCATGAGTCTTCACTATATCAAGAAGGCTCACAATCAATGATGAATATTGAGCATTGGGGATTTCATCGATAAAATCGGTTATGTATGGTGCTTTATCTTCATTCTCGAGTCCCTGCGGCATCTCTATCTTATCAGGCAAGCTGACTGGGATGGGCTTCCCCAACAGTTGTTTGTCTGTAGGATGGGCATCTCTGTATTGCTTTGCCTTCTCATCTGGCAATAAGGCTATGACTTTTTCGATATAGTCTTCAATATCGAAGCCCGCCTCGCCCTTGGAATTGAAGGGATAGCTTCCTTTTTTCTTTTGCAAAAGGTCGAGACAAAGGTCTATCCAATTAAAATTCTTGTCTTTCGAATAAGACAAGCACTGGTAATGGACTTCAGATACAGCCCGTTCTAATTTGCGAACCCTCGCCATCTGCTTGGGATAATCATGATTCCAAAGTAAATGGAAGGTGAGGACATCTGACAATAAGGCTCCAGAGATGCATACGGCATAGTAGAACTCTTCCTTTGCCACGTACTTTTGTGCCTGAGCCAGCCACCCCTCAAAGACTCGCAGACCATAGTTGACATCATTGGTGCCTGTCACTCTCCACCTGATGACGGAGTGTATCTTCTTTACGAAATAGCCTTCCGGATCCTCTCCCTTCGGCTTATAAGCGTAGTTTGGAACCTGGCGGTCTGTTGATTTCTTGCGAGGTTTCTTTCGCTTTTTCTTATTCGATGAGCTTACGGAATAAGCGAAGGGGGTTGGACCTTCATAAAGGTCATCCCAGTAATCGGAATCGTCGAATTCATCGAAGGGTATAATGTCGTCGTCAGATTCTTCTTCAATGTCTTCATCTGAGAGTCCACCGAAGAAAGCATCCATAAAAGCGCCGAACATCTGGTTAAGTTCCTCGTCGGATGGGCGATTTTCATTGCCACGATTATTGCCAAGTGGTATTAACTTTGCCATAAATATATCACCAATACAGCGTCTCTACTATATTACTAGTAGTTACACCTATCAGTATTTTGAATTCAGAGTTCAACATTCTCACCAACAGTCAGGGTCATCTTACTGGCGTTCATGCTCTCCATCATCCGAATATGGAAATTGATCCAATCCCGATATTCATCAAGGGCGGGATCGTTGATGTCTGTATAGCCATGAAGACCGCCACAACCTGTCTCATCATTGATTTTCACAATATCTGCCACATACTTAGAATCTTTGAATTTGGATTCAATTTTTCTAAGAATTACCTGTTTCAGTTTCAGCATAATATTAATTTTTAATTCCTTCTTTATTTTTTACCATCTTATCTATCGCCTGAATCTGCTTGAGATAGGATGGGAACTTGAAATATATCCACGAATCTTGTTCCTGCAACTCTACCATTCCTTTGTGAAGATGGCTGACTATTGAAGAACTGTGATCCATCTGAGTGATTTTCCCTACAATTTTATGGAACAACTCAGAAAGCGTGTTGTCCGGATGAAATGAATCTGTAATATAATTATATAGCTCATCTTCTGCAAAATGGGAAGAGAATACCAATGAGGTGGAAAGGAACCGTAATATAGCATACGCCATTTCTTCCTTTGCCAGATGGTTCTCTATGATTTCCTTCGCATCATTTAAAGCTGCAGCAATCTTTGTCATATCCGATTTGCCGTCAGTCTTTGCAAATGCATCTTCCTGCTTGGAATCAACAGTGATGACAGAAGGCTGGTCGATGACAGGCACCTTATGAAGCAAGACGTAGCGCTGGAGATACTTACGCCAAATCAGAAGACGCGCTCCCTGCCATACTTCTACGGCAGCTGCGGTGAGGGAAGTGAAGAGAGAAGAATGAAGAGTGAAAAACTCATGAGCTCTTCTCCCCAACTCCTCCATATCATCAGTGTATTCAATACCTGTCTCTAGCGAAAAGCCCCCGATTCCATCTATCTTTTCAAACCGATAGTCGCTTTGTGTAAGCAGGTAGAGCAATCGGGAATATTTCTTTGCTTCCAGGTCTGATAGGAACAGAGCTCTTTCATCTTTACTTTGAGAAGCATAATTGTCATAGAACCCCCCCCCCATGAACAGATAGCCTTTACCTTACCTTCTACAGTCTTCAAAAGTGCGAAATGAGCATCATACTCATAGTCCTCATCGAAGACTGGCGCATATTTGTCTGCCTCATATTCCTTGCCCCTGAAGAATTCCCGAAGATTGCATGGAAAGATGAATTCCTTAATTCCATTATGCTGTAATACATGGTAACCTTGTCCCTCAGGAATAGCAATACCTGAAGCAGGCGTGAGGAACGGACGGAGCACGACATCTGGAATCAGTTCCTTCAATCCCTGTTCGAGGGTTGTATTATCACAAGGGAGGTAGTTGGCCAGAATACGGAAATTCTTCCACATCGATTCATCTAAGTTTTCAAGCACCTCCTGTTGCTGGACATCCTTCCTGTTTGCCATCATCTTACTGTAGGCGATATCAGAAGTTTGACGGTTGTGATATATGGTCAATTTCTTCTGATAATTCATGAAGAGCTTGCGTAATAGATCCCCCGCATTTTTCGAAGGTTCCTTCATCTGCAGATAACCGATCATCTGGTCAATAGCCCGCCATGCACCCACGGATTCAGAAGGAGCCTCATGCTCTATCTGCAAGGCATACTGGCGGATATTGGAGATACTGAGACAGTAGTTGTTTCCAAAGCGAACCAAAAGATGACGGTCTTTCTTACCTTTATGCTTGATTTGCTTGACAACGCCGACCCGACCAGCCAGAGGCCCGGAGAGGATGCGGATGGTGTCATTCTCCTTGACCAAGTCGCTGTAACGCTTTTCTACGATACTCAATCCATTGATGTCATCGCCTATTCTGTCATTGAAATAGACAAAAGTCTCCATATCCTCATCAGGGATTTTTGACTGTCTTACTATTTCGTCCAATGATATCTGCTTGCAGTCGGCAGTTAGAATATGCGCCTTGGTAAAGAAGGTGCGTTCTACCAGTTCGGAAGTATGCGGTTCCATTTCAAAACCCTTGTACATAAAGTAGCCATATGGGGAGAGAACCTTCTTCAAACGCCTTTCATTTTGCACTCTGATGAAGAACATTCCCTGTAAGACCGGCACGAAGCGTACCTTCACTTCTCCATTTTCGTTCTTGTAGGTTTTTCTTCCTAAAGGAAAATAGAAGTCGGTGATGATATGATTGTATTTTTCACGCAGAAAATCTATGGATTGCTGCTCTGAAAAAACATCAGTCTTGACTATAAACCACATACAGGATTTTAAATTTGAATTGTAAACGCAAGGAAAGAGTTAAAAAGTGTAACCAAATATCCAACCAGATTTGGTCGCAAGACATATTCCGGCTTCCCCTGAAAAGATGCCTCTTCCCGAGTTATTGGGGTTGTGAAATGTATCACAGCATTGAAAAACCAATAGACTAACTTCCACTAATCTTCAATACTTTTATGTCTTTCAACCTTACACATACATGATGCGAACAGGCTAGTGTTTAGCAAATTGTACTTCATAAACATTCTGCTTACGGCGAAAGCCATATTATAAGTTTTTAACTCTTCATACTCTCCTGCATCTCTCTATGAGAAACACAGAAATACGTTGCAAAAATACTAAAAAAAATGTAAACACACAAATTACAAATGTTAAAATATTGATTTTCACTAAGATATTCTGTTTTTAAGTTGAGAGGCGTATGAAGTGCATTTCTCTACCATTCCGATTATCAGACAGTTACAATTTTCCTGCATCACTTACATCGAAATTCAGAAAAATGGTTCATAATGGTTCATTTCTAAAGCTCTATATTCCAACCACTTTAAAATTTGATAGGAAAGCCGAAATTTCACCATTGGCACCATTCACATCAGTGCTCCACAAAGAGCAATCAGCAGCAACTGTATGCATAAGACAACATGCCTTGGCAGAAACAGAAGATAGCATTTGCATATAAGGTAAGCATGACACACTACATATACACCCCACACTATAAGGGACCACCTCATGAGCGTAACACTTGGAAAAGCTAAACCTCGCCTTGGAAATATCAAACTCCACCTCCAAATGATAAGGAATCCCTGCCCCATCCTTCTTGCATGAAGTAACCAGTCCGTAGCAATCGCCTCCAAGATAAGACTCTCTTTCTATCTGAAAGCCGTCAAAATCAAATACATTACTTTGTTCCATAATTGCCAATTCATTAAAGTTTAACTAATAATATTCTGGATTTCCTGAAACAACCAGCTTTTTTCAATCTCTGGAGTTTTGAGAGAAATCCGAGTTTTTTTTAGCATTCCGGCATAACCTTCACACCAAGCCCTTTTTCGTGCAAAAAAGCATGGTGGGATTATGATGCGACAAAATTATAAAAACGAGGATGTATTCTCAAAACTACAGATGAAAACAATAGATATAACCCAACGAGGGTGTGTCATAAGTCTGTGACGCACCCTCGTTGCATGGATAAAGCAGGTATGCCAAACATTGATTTACACATTACAGACTACTAAACCTCAAACATCCCTTAGATATTAAAATGGATAGAAAAGCAAGAATTGTAAAATTACCAGAACTACGAAACCGTTTACCTCATTACATGTAAACCAATGATAATATGAATATAAAGCAAAGAAGACAGGCTAGATGACAAAAGACTTTCATCATCTAGCCTACTTCATGTCTTACTTCTGGTGGGTAAAGCTTAGATAGTTCATCGGCATGAAAGATGCAAACTACAAGCAAAAGCCGATCAACTATCTAACAATCAATTAAAGAGAAAGAGCAGACGGTATATCCACTCCTATCGTTTTCTTTGAACCTTCTGAGAAGGTCTCATCATGTGAAGGGCCATGAAGAAGCAACGCTGGCGGAATGCCAGGTCATCTTCATCATCACGCTTTCCCCATCCTGTGCCTGGTCCACCACCGCCACCACCGGATTGTGAAATCTTAGTGGCAGCATCCAGATAGCCCAGATATAGAGCAGCGGCAATGGAAGTCACCTGAACGGCATTATCCATGATGGTCTCTGCTATGGAACCATCAAAGAGAATATCTCCAGTCTGCCTTGCCACTTGCCTCTGTTCAAAAGGAAGCGAAGAGAGGAACTCATGATATTGGGCTACCCGGTGCTTGGCATCGGTGGCCATCATCATATACCCCATTTGCTGCATTTCCTTAACGGTGGCCTTGCTGAGAAGAGGCACTTCCTTCTGAAGTTTCTTCTGTACCTCTTCAAACTTTCTCTCAGCCGAGAGGGTCTTGGTTTGCAACTGGGCAAGCTGTAATTCTGCAGTATGAAGTTTTTGAGTCTTGTCAGCAATTTTCTCATCCACCTCTTCCAGTTCCTTCTGAATCCTATCAAGCCAGATCTTTGCCTCTTCGGCACTAATCTTTCCGGAATCACGATTTCGCTTGAGTTGCTCAACCTCCTCCAACAACCGATTCTTCTTAGACTCCAAATTGGCAATCATGGTCTGAAGGGCCTTGAACCTGGCAGTGGCATGTTTGATGTCTTTCTCCAAGCCACTCAAAGTAGCGCGCTGCTCCCTGATGACAGTCTGCTGCCCCTCGATGGTTTGAGATAGCTGCTCGTTCTCACTCATTAATTTTTCCCGAAGCTCAGCGTGGTATTCCTCCGTGGAACGATGCCGGGCTCCTGTTTCAGAAATTCTATCACCACGCTCCAGACCATACTTCTGATTAATCTTAGCAATGTCATTGTGAAGACTGCTGTAAATTCTGAGACCATCCGTCTTCAACTCACCGAAATAGGACTTCCAGGAAAACTTATTGTTCTCAGTAATGGGAAGCATTGTACAATGCACATGAGGATTGGTTTCATCCAGATGCACGATAAAGGATGCTATATTCTGTTCACCAAACCTTTCACATACAAATTTATACATGTCCTTAGCCCATTCTTCTATCTCCGGATGCCGGACAATATTAGAGTTATCAGCCCCTTTTTTGAGGTTCACCACCTGGTCACCAAAGGCCAGACGATGCATCTGATCCCTGGAACCACCTAAAATGATATTGGCCACCGTACGGAAAAACGGCGGATCCCTACCCCTGTTCGGGTCCCAAATCTTTCGTTCCTCAAGCAGCATCCTGATTCTTTTGGGGACAGATGTTTTCTTGTCCACCTCACCAATCACCCCACCTTTCTTAATCTCAAAATTCAGGTGTTCGCGAGTAGAATCATAGTTGCCGCTCCAACGCTTCAACCTCTCGCCACCATTAGCATTGCGAAGAAACTCATTGCTCTGAGAGGTTGTTATGCCTTTTCCGGCTCTAATGTCGAGTACTTGTTTTGCCATAACTTCCATTGTTTGTCAGCAGGGACTGAAGGGTTCTTAGGGACTTTCCCTAAGCCTAATCGCTTACCTCGGCTTGCCGCACGAAGTCGCCAAGAAATTGGCAGGTAAGGCTCCGTGTTTCAAAGCGTTAGCCATGAAACCGGGGATTAGGCTCCCCCCTGATGTAAAAAAGTGCGGTTTCCGGCGCAAGCGCCCCTGGAAAACGAGCCTTCGATAGAAGCAGTTTTCCTGATATGGCAGGCCACCTGACCGAAGCCGAAAACCAGATTGATCCATCGTGCCCATCTTCCAGGAAAGAGGGCTGAAGAGAGGCTATCCACCAGGAGTTGGGGAAAGCCCGGAGCTGAAGATGCTGGGCTTCAAATGCACCACCTTACTGGTTACCATGTTGCACACCTCCAGAATCTCATACTTTTGAAGCTGGTCAACAAAGGCCAGCACCGCCGGGCGACTCCATCCCCATGCCTTCACCAGCTGCGCGATGTTGACATCCATGTCCTTGGAAGCGAGCTTAGCCTTTTGGAAACGGATAAGCAAATCCTGCAAAGCCTTCAAGCGAGAGAATCTGTTGGGATTGCGATACGAATAGTCGTTACAGAGATAAGCAATCAGCTCTGACGACATGTTGATGACGAATCTCTCCTCCTTCGGAAGCGATTCGCTACTGCTACTATTTTCTTTTACCATTTGAATATTTCTTTTAGATATAACCATTCAACTATATAATCTACCTGAGAGACAGATGAAGATTGTGATGCTCTTTCAAAAGTTCCTAGGCTGCATTCCTTCCCCGTGGCCAGGAACCCAAGCTGCGCCACCTGCTTTTCATCCCGGAAACAGGCGGAAGCTGCTTGAACGGATAAACCATACCGGCCATGAGTAGGATAAAGATCAGCTCACCCATCAGGAAGGCACGTCCACAATCAACCACTGCCACCACAATAGCAAGAGAGGCAAGGAGAATTTGCAAGCACCTGCTCCCATGAATCCCAACCAGCACCCTGTCGGCAAGCCTATAGGAAAACAGCAGCAACGTCATCATCAAAGCCACCATGTAAATCCAGAGAGAGGTCTGAAACGGATAAAGGATGTTCTCCATGAACGACTTGGAACCCAGTTCAACCTCACCATCAATGCCAGGCAATCCTATATCATAAGGTGTAAGGCTCAAAGCCTTCCCTTTGGCAGCCCATTCCACCTGAAACGAACAGGCTTCCTTGGCAGCATGAAAGTCCACCACCTGAAACACCAGCATACAAATGACAAGAGCCAATGTAAAGAATTTTCTTCCGTTGTCACTTCTATACATCTTGTGATATACATAGGAGATCCATGCCTTGACGGCAAGCGCCTTCCTTTTCAGCCAAGGCATTCGGGCAGACAGGAAACTATAGAAGTTGCGCCACTTATCAGAGCTGGCAGCCTTAGGCTTGATGCAATAGTGGAATACAAAGGGAACCGATGTAAGCAGCATAGCCAGGAGCCATTTCAAAACAATCATCACCATCTTTTACAGATATGCTAAATTAGAAAAAGAACGAGAGAATCTCATCCATCTTTTGATACTCCAGAACTTCTGCCGGCACCCTGGTAACATCCCTGAGCACATGCTGGATGCCCAAAAGCATGGTTTCATCACTGTCGTAAAAGTGAACCGTCAACGAATCAATGACCCCATACTGCTCACTCCCCATGTGAATGATAAACATATTGCCATCCACCGGTGTGGAATAAGCTGCCGCCTTTAACAGCTTGCCATAGTTCTGCTTGCTGGCATAGAGGATGTGAAGCCCAAGTTTCTTCTCCAACCACTCTACCAAATCCTCCATCATAACCTGTTTTGAAGCAGGTATGACAACTTCCACGTAATCCTCATGAGGAATCGTAGGTAGAGGAACCTCCTTAAAGAATTCCGGGAGCTTGCTGCGCAACTCCAGGAAGAGCGTATTGATGGAATCCTTCCATTCCTCGCTCTCTAAAAGATTGTAGTCGCTTAATGTCTTAATCATTTGATTGCAATTATAATATTGATGATAGATATGATTTAAGGAAATACTCCGACAACACCTCTGTCAAGTTATTTTCCTTGTCTCGAACATGTTTCCTGGCATCCAACCTTTCAAGCAAGCCGGGCAAGTCATCTGAGAGGGCAAGAAGCTGCTCTCTTTGCTTCTCAGTCAACACGGCAGCAGAATAGTCGTCAATGGCCATGAAAGGCTGGATGAGCATCTATCGGTAGTTGGCCTGCTGGGTGGTACCAAGGCGCCTTCTGGACAAAATATCCTCCTGACATGCCAAGGCATTCTGAACGATGCGCCGGTTGAAACGCATGCTTAGATATAACATGGTTCTGTCGTTGACATCATCCACTTGTGCCCCCACCGATGAGTAGAGTCCATCAAACACCCGGGTGGTGCCCATGGTGAGCTTCTGCAGGGTCTCGGTATCCACCTGAGCAAGATACTTCATCAAACTCCTGAAGCATTTATCCTCCAAGGCTATGAAGTTCATCAGCTCGTCACCCTGCTTGAACGACGTGGCAGAGGAAAGCAGTTTGCCATAGGCTGCAAGCGTCGTCTTCAATGATGGATAGAGCGGATAAGTATCAAGTTTCTCATAATACTTCACCGCATCCTTGAAGATGGTATTCTTCTCCAACACCTTCCGCTGCATGGCAGTGTTCAGCTTGAAATACATCACCTCACGAAGCGAGCGAGGCTTGACAAACGCCAAACGGGTGATTTCCGCCCGTATGGAATCCGACACCATGAAATAGGCCACAGCCATCGGACTCTTGAGGTTGAGAGAAGAGTCCCTGCCAAAACTACTGTAGGCAGAATCCCGTACCTCCAGCCAAGTGGAGGTAAGAGAAGAAAGGTCCTCAATGGACGCATCCTGCTTCTGCTTCAAAAGCTCCAGCTGCTGCTTGCATCCCTGTAATGCCTCCTCAGACGAAGAGAAGGAAGGATGCCGCTCACAGGAAACCAATATGGCCATCATGGTCATACCGAATACAATTAACTTTTTTACCTTCATTTTATTCTAATACGATTATTGATATGTTACCTGAATCTGGGTGCAAAAGTAAAAAAGAAAACTTAAAAAGTAGTCGTTTTCGCTATATAACTATATATTTAACATTTATACAAAACCTTTTTATGCAAGTTTTGAAGCCCAAAAAGCAGATATAAAATTCCAAAAACGCCGTATATAAAGACGTTATGACATGTTCTAGATATGATAGAAGCGCATTTTCAAATGTTAACTACAAACATCTTATATGTTAAAATTACAGGGCTAATTTGGCACAAAATGTGAGTATCATCTTAGCATAACAACTCCCGAAACTCCCTCATATACCCCAAAAAGAAAAAAAGTTCCTCGCCTTTTGGCGAGAAACCCTCAAATTTCATCGATAAAGATTGATGATGTCCAATCCTTTCAGCCTGGCTTTTCTGCAGGTGTAGAAAGTTCCTCCCTTTGGCTTGCCGTCATAATAGGCGATGATGCCACTTGCATGGGCTAACATATAGTCATTGCGCTTGAGCAGACAACCATTGTAATACCCCTCACTGAGCACTATTTCTTCATCCACCTCATTCAAGATACGCTGATACCGCTCACGCTGATAGGGAGTCCACCTTCCACTCTGACCTCTGTAAGGAATAACCGCAACCAACTTTACCCCCTTCAGTTCCTCCTTCAGCTTGATAACCTCCTCAGCTGCCAACATGTCAAAACCTAACGCCATGCCCGAAACAAACTTTCTGAAACCTAACGAGAAAAGCAACCTTATCTTTCCTCTCACCTGCTGTCTCACTTCCTGCTCCTTGTCCTTTGGAACAGAGCGATGTCCGGTGAAGACAACGCTCTGCATTTTGAAAATCTGATTCATACCTTCTTATATATATAATGTGTTCTAGCTAAAAACAAACCTCCCACCACATGAGCGCCATGTTTCTCCACCTCCTCGGCAAAGATGGCATAAGAGCCACCGGTGGTGATGATGTCATCAAAGATGAGCACTTGCTTACCCTTGAAAAAAGGCTTGTCAAAATCCATGATGCTCACCTTGGAAATCTCCTTCTCTCTTCCTCTTCTGCGCTCATGAACTGCCAAGCGGTCTTCCATCAAGATAAGATGGGAATAACCATTCTTGATACCACTCAATCGGCTCACCTCCTTGCAGAACTCCTTGTAGCGGCTTTTGTTCACCTCCTGACGGCTAGCTGGCACACATAGGAAAACCATGTCCTTCACCTGCTCGCCATACTCACGCTTTAAATAGCCATCCACCATCTGCGCCACCAACTTGTAAGCATCATCCCTTGCATCCTTGAACGCATAGATAAGCTTTCTGTCTTCCTTGGCATCCTCACCCACATTACGGATTCTTGCAGGAAAGTACTTCAAGAAATATCCCTGCTTCTTACTCAACTGGGCTATCATGCCCTCATCTATCAATCTAGCCATAAAAAAACGTTTTAAAAGTTACTCACTCAAATGGTTCAGAGTCCAAACCTCCACTTCCCACTCATACCCCACATTATTGCACTGACTTTGGTTCATTCGTCTGATGTCCTCGGCTTGCTCCTCAGTAATAGGCTCACTCTCCAACTTCATCAGCTTCTTGATACTAGCCTCCCTGTTTGTCCCGATGTAAACCAAGTCCTTGCTTTCACGGGAGTTCCAATTGTCTGTACGATAAAAAAGAAATACTTCCATCTTGTCTCATTTAAAAGTTCAACACTCAAAAAAATATTCTGGATTTCCTGATTCA
>ULOH01024545.1_pt1 | contig 15434 bp, 15 predicted proteins | sample 1952421 | NCBI WGS metagenome assembly ULOH01 (sample SAMEA4835599, study PRJEB28245) | human gut metagenome | biome: gut microbiome; material: fecal sample | place: Denmark | collected 2008
GATACCGATGGTAACGATGGCGTTCTTATCGGAAGAATAGCTCAATGCTTTGCTTAACACTCGCTGATACTCCGAGGTATTTATGACCAGGGCATCGGATGGTGTCACCACGATGTTGGCATCAGGATGCTTCTTCTGGATCTTCCAGCAGGCATAAGCAATACATGGAGCGGTATTGCGAGCCTCCGGCTCTGCTAATATGTTATCTACTGGCATGTCAGGGATTTGCTCCTTGACTATGCTTATGTATTTCTCGTTTGTCACTACCCACATGTTTTCGACAGGACAGATTGGCTTCAATCTATCTAATGTCAATTGAATGAGGGAACGGCCGACACCCATCACATCAATGAACTGCTTTGGGTAATCGGGGGTTGAGATAGGCCAAAAGCGGCTGCCTACGCCGCCATCCATGATTATTACTTGAATATCGTTGTACTTTCTTTACTTAAACATTTTCAAATACAATGCTTTCAAATCTCCAAATACTTTCTCTGGAAAGAAGTCCTGAACCACTTTGAAAGCATTATCACCATGTCTTCTGATTGCGTCATGGTTTTCAATATAAAACTTGATAGCATCAGCTATACCCTTTGTATCACCAGGCTTGACCAAGATACCATTTTCACCACTCTTGATAATCTCAGGAATTCCCCCGACAGGAGTAGAAATGATAGGATGACTATACGCCATAGCTTCAAGGATAGCGATAGGCAATCCTTCGTTGTAGGATGGCAAGATATAAACATCCTCCCAATTCAAGCAATCTATCTTCTTTTGGCCAGCAATCCAACCTTCATAGGTTACAAAGGATTCCAAGCCATTCTCACGGATATAAGCCTTGATGTCGCCATCTACCTCATTACCTCCCATACGAAGCAAAAGTTTATCGGCAAAATACTCCTTATTGTCCACAATAGCTTTTAATAAGTCGAATCCACCTTTTCGCTTGCTAATTTCCCCCATATATATCAGATGCAACTTACCATCTTCAGTATGTTTATCTAGAGCTATCTCTGGAGGCGACACGATGTTGTTAAGAACATGAATCTTGTCCTTGTTCATTCCGATGGATGAAAAATACTCTTTCCATGATTGCGACAAAACAATTAAGGCATCACACATTTTCAATGTATCAGTAATACCTTGTTTGTCTTCTGCTTCCTGATAATACTCAACGAAGTCAGCTGCATGTTCATGCAGAATCACCTTTTTGCCACATTTCTTGGCAAGACGAATAAATAACTTACATCTATCAAACGAAGCATTAGCTGCTCCGTGTATATGCACGATTTTTATACGTTTGTCAAAGGTCAGTAAGAACCAAGTTCGCACCAATGCCTGCAGAGCATACCAAGACTTCACCAACTTATTACCCAACTTCCAAGTTGGAATAAAACGCATGTTCTCAATATACTTATCATAAGATACAAGAACTGCAGTCATACCACCCTTCGTTTTCTTAGAAACACCTAAGAATAAGACATTTAAAGAATCTTTGCTATCTATATATTTTACGACCATAACAATCCCAATAATTTAGATACCTAATCAGACTTTCTTTATAGAAATTGAGTCCAGGTTTCTTTTATCACTTTCTCAATGTCCTCGAAATTTAAATATTTGTTCGCAAGAAATTTTCTGTCCTTTTTCTGAAGCCATAAGCCAACAGCTTTATCGTCAGAAAGTGACTGCTTCATCTTTTCTTTAAACTCAACGATACCCGAACATTCAGAGATATCAATCTGCGGAAAGACATGATAATCTATCAAAAAATGATTTTCCATATCTAACAGTTTATCTGTAAATATAGCATAAGTATAGTATTCACTAAATCGATAAGTATTGCATAATGCTAACTTCCAACTGTGCATCCAATAGTTTTTTGCTATTTCTCTGAGAAGTTTTTCTGTATTCTCGCGTACAAAGCATACAGGGGTATTCATATAGTTATAATAGCTTATATCCTCATACGTACCTTGCCAATTTAGAAGTTTTACCGCCGCATGGCAATAATCATCATGACTTGGTTCATTCACATTCTTTACACGATACATGAGATATTTACCATTTTTCTTCCACATTTTCAAATCAAAAGGCTTCATGAATACAGTCTCTGAATCTATATTAAAAACCGCCTCATACTCTTTGCCAATCACTTCAAATACACCCAACTTACAAATCTGTTGGATAATCCACTCTCGAACAGGAATTGTAAGAGGACTAACATGGAAATGATGCCCCATCATTTTCCAAGGAACACAAATTAAGAACCAGGGAAGTACCAAGGACTTCTTTAAGACAACGTGCTTCCCGTATTGCAAGCACATAAACATCTCTATGTCTTCATCATTCACAAAGATATAATGGTCTATATTAGGTGCAAACTTATCTATACTTTCACATAGAAGCTTACACTCTCTAAAGTCGTTTTTATACGACTGTGTAATTATTGCTACTTTATTTTCCATAATCATTTTCTTTTTCTTATCAATTTCGCAGGATTCCCGCCCACAATAGAATAAGGTTCAACATCTTTAGTAACAACTGCACCTGCTGCCAAAATGCAACCCTTGCCAATATGATGTCCAGGAGTCAAGATAACTCTTACACCTATCCAACAGTCATCATCAATAATCGTCGGTGTAACCCCTTCAATAGAGCCTTGAAAACACATCGGCTTTTCAATATCACTAAATGTATGGTTATTGGCAACGATATGTACTTCAGGAGCCATCATAACATATTTTCCGATAATTGTATCTTTCGGAACCACACTATTTTCACCTATGCTACTATAGTCGCCGATTTCAAGATACCTTCCGTTACCGAAATAAGCATGACGATCTATATTTACTTTCTTACCACAAAACTTAAATATTCTGCGACAGCAAAAGACTCTAAGCGCGTTAAATAGCCTTCCGCCAAAAGGTGAATAAGAACTTGGTAAATGAGACGCAAAAGCATAATATAGTATTAAAAATATTACCCCCCCCATTTGTTTTAAAATAGAAGCAAGGTTCATATTCATCAATTTAGCATAAATATAAACTGATTTACTTTTTCTTTTATATATAAGAGAGGTCATGATTCTCTGGTGAATAGGTAAGAAACTTGCATTATATATTGGCTTTATTTCATTCCATATGTTTGAAATAATAATATTTCGGATATACTCCAACTTTTGCGCTTTGGTTATTTCAAGTGTGACTATCAATCTAATCATCGCACGGACATAACCAATAAACAAACGCTTTGCACGCAAAGAATCTTTGTCATTTTCTAGCGTTCGTTCTTTGAGCAAATAATACAAAGCTTGTATCTTTTTAAACTTTTCTGGCTTAAAGGATTTCGTCAAAGAACCACCATTATAACAATATACATAAAAGATATCCGGTATAAATCCTACCTTCTTACAACATTTAAGGAAATCAATTTGAAAAGGAATATCCTCAAAAGCATAATCACGCTCCGAAATAAACCTTATATTATTTTCTTCTATTATCGAACGCTTATAAATAGAATGCCAAACAGACATATCATGTATGTATTCAGACTTACAGTGAGGAGGAGCTGCGATGAAATCAAGTACAAGCTCATTCATTTTATCGCTCGCATATTCAGTATAGGTATCACATTCCTTACACTCGATAAAGCGATTAGGACTAAATTCCTTTTTAAAACCACAAAACACAGCCTCATTATTGTTCTCTTCAGCTGCCTTATATAGTTTCTCATACATCCCCAAATCCACATAATCGTCAGAATCAACAAATGCCACATATTCACCCGTTGCAACATCAAGACCTGAATTACGTGCGTAGCCAAGTCCTCCATTCTCTTTATGTACGACTTTCACTCGATTATCTTTCTTTGCATACTCATCACACATCTGAGGACAATTATCAGGCGAACCATCGTCCACCATAATAATCTCAATATCCTTCAATGTCTGATTAAGCAAAGAGTCCATACAACGATCGAGATATTTCTCGACATTATAAATTGGTACTATTATACTTATTTTTATATCATTCATTTTTCTTTCGATTTTTCACATAATTAATAAATTCATCAAAACCATCAAAAACTTTTTTATGACACTTTTTCCATTCCTCAAATTGTACTTGATCAAAGATAACAGAATATGGGTAATCATAATCTTGGTAATTTGATCCATCTACAAAACATGGATAATCATCTTTAAAATCATCTATGCAAGGTTCTCTTCCTGAATCTATGATACTTTGTGCATATTCAACCGCTTCTTCCACATATTGCTTTGAACGCTTCTCCATATAGTCCTCATAACTACCGATAACCTTGGCAGGAACTCCAACAGCTATGGAGTTAGAGGGTATGGATTTGGTGACTACTGATTTTGTACCAATAATACAATTATCTCCTATTGTAACTCCTTTGCAAATCGTAACATCACGACCAAGCCATACATTGTTTCCAATTTTAACTTTACCATGCGATGGATAAAATTCTGCATCAGAATCCACAAAACACCATGAAGCCCAATCATGAGTTAATATGGTTGTACCAGCATGAAGAAACACATGTTTTCCTATTTCCAACAATTCGGGACGAGATGTATCTATTAAGATATTCTTGGAATCAAAGATTATAGTACCTTCTCCAATCTTTACCCCCCCACATTTGTAATAAGACAGCAAACGTTCTCCACTACTTCGATAGTAAATGCTCAATATTTTATTTATAACTTTATGTATCAAATTCATATATAATCATATATTATTTAAGTAGAAAAACAAATTTAAACACAGAATATTATTCTATTTTTCCAGTAACTTATACTTTAGAATTGTATACGCTTGTATCAAACGCTTACGAATTCTTGATTTATCTCCCCAAGTGTAACTAAATTCATGAATAGCATAAGTTTTACCATCAGCATATATCTTATGAGTTCGCCAATCATTTGCGCACAAATATATTTGAGGTAAAATTATTAAATTGTCAATAACTTGTTCTGTATTATTCAGAATAACCCCTTTCTTATTCATTAAAGCAGTAAGGTAGGATACATTTGTAGAATCATCAAAGAATAAATTTTTAAAGAATCTACGTTTATTGTAGTCATCCAAAAATGTTTTTAAAATAGGACATTCTGCTTCACAAGCCATAACTCCTGTTGTTATGAGAACATCATGCTCAAATCCTAAGAATCCATGCGAATTTAATAACTCATCCGAAAATCTTTTGACAACTCGAATATCTGTATCAAAATAAATTCCCCCTTCATGCACCAATGCATACAATCTTGCCACATCACTAACAAAAGCATACTTCTTTGCATAATAAGCCTCCTTAGTATATGGCATCATGTTGACATCAAAGTTGTCTTCGTTCCACTCCTTCATCTCGAAATCTGGAAAGAATTTCTTCCAAGTCTCAATATACTCCAATACTTTCTGTGGTTTAGGCTTCCGTCCAAACCAACAATAATGAATAATCTTTGGTATCATATTAAATATTTATTTTTTCATATTTGAAGGCATATAACGTCATTATAGCCATCGGAATTATAGGACAATTTGTCTGCAAAGCATTATTAGTATTAAATAATAATACCATGATTATAACTAAGCATAACAATGGGAACTTATTTGAATTTATCGAATTGAATATTTTAAACCAATACAAGAAAAAAGGTATGGTATAAATAATACCAAATCCAAAAATTAGATTTATGACAGAATTTTCTATCGCAACCAAGGAATATTTTACCATAAAAGACGTAGACATTGTTGTTGGCACTCCAACAAGTATATCTTTTATACTCATATCACTCATCAAAATTTTAACTAAGATAAACCTTGCATAAGAACTACCATCATTTGAATCCATTCCTATAGCCAAACGAGTTCCCATATTATGACTTTGAACAAATACCCCAAAATAGGTAATAGAAATTCCCAAGAATGAAAGCAAAAATATTTTCTTCCATAAACTTTGTTTTTTTATAACAAAATCCCTCCATAAGTTCATCAACAAAATGATTCCCATAAAATAAATAGAACTTCTTGAGTTAAAACAAAACAATGATAAATAGCCAATAAAGAAGAACGCATATCTGAAATTAATATTTAAATTACTAGAAAGAATACCGCACATTATCATTGATACAAGAAAAGAATTTTGCAAAGGATGTCCTTGTAAAGCAAAGGCTCTCATTTCTTCTTGACCAGTAACCATCTTCAATGTATCAACAGAAACTGCAAAAAGTAAATTTCCAGAAGAATATTCATAAAATGCTATTATGAATTCAACGCATATAAAACTCAATAGTAAAATACGTAACTTTTTTAATTGCGTAAAACTAAACAATCTTAGTAATGCACATAACATGAGCGGTTCAAATACACTATTTATAAAAAAAGACATTCCTGCACTTTTATTCATAAATATTTTTTGAAAAGCACCAATCAAACATGAAGCAATAATCAAATACTTTTCATTTTTATATAAAGAAACCTTATTGCAATTTAACATGTAAGCAAGTAACAGGAAAGGTATAGTAAGATAATGACTTAAAGCGAGAATACTATCACCTTTTATATCCAAATGAAGAAAACTTATAACATTTGATCCTACAAATATTGTCAAAAACAAATATGTTTTACATAAAAACTGACCCGATAAACTTTTATTCATATATAACATTTTATAATGATACTCTTTTTATAGTAAATCACCGTTAGAACGTAACTACAGCACATTCAACATTTTTCAAAAAACATGTTTTTAATTGGTATTGCCAGAGCTGAAACGAGGCTTGAGAAACTTACCATCATCAAACCACTTCTGGTATAAGACAAAACCATTGATATCATAATGTAATGATTTCCATCTCATCACCTGTCGGAGGCTTCAATATCAGTCTCTCAACTTGCCAACCTGCAGGAGTTTGTTGCTCGGGAACAAAATTCTCCTCAACTGTCAAAGCGATAAACTCACCTTCGCCTAGCTTCTTGTTTTCATTTGGTTGAAGCTGATTTGAACGATATGATTTCTTAAACTCAATGAGCCCGTCATAATCCACTGCCTCATCCTTACAATACTTGCGCAAGCTACGACCTTTATGGTTTTGGTTGTAGTCCTGCATCACTTTTTCGAAATATTCCCTTGTTTCCATTATCAAACTGTTTTGATTACGGATGCAAAGGCAATATATTATATAGGTACCGCCATACGGGCTAATGGTGATTTACCATCAAAGTTACTCTCATTCCACTCCTTAATCTCATAATCAGGGAGATACTTTCTCCATGAAGCAATGCACTTCTGTGCACTCTTTGGCAGGGGATTCCCCCCAAACCAACAATAATGAATTACTTTTGGTATCATACAAAAACTTAATTCTACAATACTTTTATCATTAATCAATTCTTTAGTCTATTATAAATTGCATATTTTTTATGCATGCTAATGATTAAATATTTTCAGTTTATTTAAGCATTTGTGCACTAATAAAAGCAACCTAGCTGACCAAATACCAATATTTTCAGAAGCCCAAAGCAAAAAAACAGGAAATTTAAGTTCTTCTAATGAGCGACTGTCAAAATCATTCAAAAGTTTGTGATTCTCCACAGAGTTGTTTTTTTCATCTAAAATAAATGCAAAACTACGACTTTCATCTATTTTCTGCTTTGAGTAATCATATGTTCGAGCTGTATCACCAAATTGTGATTTTTCCGTCTTTTGACAATATGCACCAGTTCCGTCAAAACCAAGATTTCTAACCTTCGATACTATAGGCGTAATAGCATATTTGTTTGTAACAGCTAAATATTGACGCATCGCTACATCTGTAGTTCTATAATATAATGAGTTTTTATCCGACGACACGTTACAAGCATTCAAAATATACTCAATGAAGCATGCATCAATCATTTTTTTATAAGTCTTATTTTCAAGAACATCAGTAAATGAAGACTTCAAGATTCCATTCGACAGGTTTTGACGCATTTTCTGATACTTTTCCGACCAAAAGCCCACCCCCCATGTGGAGACATTTATTTGCTGCTTTAGCACCGTTGCGCCCTCACTTACCTCCCACTCCACAGGATAGCTATAACCACATACCGCAATAACATCAGGATCATCCTTGTATTGCTCCAAACAGGTATTCATATACAGCAAGAAATTGGGGGCGAAGACATTGTCATCCTCCGAGATTATGAAACGGTCATATCTCTCGGTGATATATTCTCGCATAGTTGCGGAATTGCCGTACAAGCCTAAGCCATAATTTCTCTCTCGCATATGCACATGCAGTTTCTTGAACGTCATGTTCCCGGCCTTCTCTAGATAAGTCTTGATTTTCTCATAACCCTCTAGATGAGACTCCTTGGCAGGATAATCCAAAGCCACATAGACTTCTGTCTCACTGGCTCCATCACACTGAGCCAAGGATTCAATGCACTGCTTGAAGTGCTCATACCTACACAAGGTAGGTATATAAATAGGTGCGTATATCATATTATTATCTGTTTAAAAAGTAAAATTTTCTCTTCAATCTATCAGGAACCATGCTCACCGCATCTTCCCATTCTGTTCTTAAGAATAATTTTGCCAACACCAAATACACGATGACACCAACCAAACTACCTATTATTAGCTGGACATAGATATTGGAAGACATCATCATCGAACCATGGACAATAATCCATACGGCAAACGACACACCGAATATCGGCAGCAAGTCGCCCATCTGCTTCAGATACCCTACATTGATTAATTTTCCTGTGTAATAGGTATTGATAATCAATGAAATCATAGAACTAACGATGCCACCACTTACCATCCAGATAATACCGTGCGGAATGGTAACAACCATGATGCTGACACCTATGATTTTCTTGAAGACTTCCAATCTGAAGAACAGATCAGAACGTCCTTTCACGGTCAGCAAGTTCAAGTTGATAGCATGGATAGGATACCACATCAACGAGAAACAAAGTATCTGCAAAAGGATAATGCAACCTTCCCATTTATCCGACAACAACACCCGAATAAGAGGATCGGCGACAGCCGAAAGTATCAGCATCAAGGGAAATATCAAAAATGCCGACAATTTCAAAATCTTGCGATAATTCCTAGCCAGTCGCTCATCCTCATTCTGAATGTTGCTCAACACAGGAAAAGTTACACGTTGGAGCACTCCTGTAACATTACTCGATGGAAGATTGGAGAACTGCTGTGCTCTCGTATAATTACCCAAGTCATTGGCACTGAAGTATTTTCCTATCACTATCGGATAAATGTTACTATAAATGGTTTCCAACAAGCCAGAAGCCAGCATCTTGCTTCCAAATCCCCACAGATAATGGAAAGATTCCCAAGACCATCTTCTTTTCGGCTTCCATTTACACAATATCCAAAGGAGTATTGTTCGGATGACATATCCACCAACTTGCTGGAATACCAATGCCCAGACTCCAAAGCCTGTATATGCCATAACCAATCCGACAAGTCCACTTACCAAGGCACCAGCAAGCGAGACTATCGCCTGTGTCTTGAAATCAATTTTCTTGGTAAGTATAGCTTGTTGTACGGCACAAAGCGGATTGAACAGGGTAGCCAAAGCCGTAACCTTCAGGAGGTCTGCCAGTATCGGAGTATTATAGAAATCGGCTATTAGCGGCGAGGTGAAGAATAATATCAAATAGCATATCACTCCTACACCTATATTAAAATAGAAAGCCGTGGATAGGTCATCCTCCGTCAAATTGGGTTTTCGTATCAATGCTCCAGAAAAGCCACTGTCTATAAAGCATTGAGCAATAGCGAGGAACACCAACGGCATAGCGATGACACCATAGTCATCTGGCGATAGCATGCGAGCTAATATGATGCCGAAGAGGAATTGCACGCCTTGCGTGGCGAATCGCTCTATCATACTCCACGCCAACCCCTTTTGAGTTTTATTCTTTAATGATTCAGACATATAATCAATCTATTTCCCTCTTGCTATATCATATTCATATTGGCCTTGATCATCATTCATTTGATCTGGATTAGGTGCTTTATATTCACTCCACTCCAATTGAGTCACTTCTGTTCCTCCCTTGCTACGTAGTACATCTTGATGATTCATTCCTGCTTCCAGTAACAAAGCCCCAAGATTGGACAATGTATAACTATTCTCCTGTTCGGAATCTAGAGCAGCTAATTTCAATGCTCCTGTAGCATACAGCAACTCAGAATCACCGGATTCATCGTAATACGGGTTTTGATACTTACTCAACTCATTTAAATCTATATAAGGTATTCTCTCCAACATAGAAGACAATCGAAAGAAATCATATATCGAAATACGATTTTCTGTTTTTGCTCTCACTAAATTTGCCAAGATATCAGCCTTATTGACATTGTCTATGCGATTAATCATATTTGTTATCACATTCCCGGCATAGTCTTGGGCTTTATCTGATACTTCATCAAGGAAAGAAGCAATATTTTTGGGTTGAATATCTTGAACCCCATAAATTAAAGCAAGAAACTTTCTGTAAAAATCCATTTCCAGATAAGATTCCCTAGCATTTTTTATTTGTTGCAACTCAGAAGCTAAACCTCCTCCAACTATAGGAATATAGTTTAATGCACCAATAAGCGCTTCTGAGGTTTCTTTAATTCCATCAACTCGTTTAATATTCTTGAGATCCTCAGACTCAAGAACTTCTTTGACAACAATTGGCAAATCTTTCATAAGTATAACTTTTATATTTTTCCGTGAATCATTACCTGCAGGTATGCCAGCCTTTGGTTACTGCAAGCGTATTATCTGCACAATGTTGCAGAAATACATTATCTAATTTGACGATAGCACAGTATCGGTACCGCTAGTATCGTTGCAAACCGGTACCAAGATTTCAGTTCTGCTCTTCAATTTGCAAAGGTAATCTATTTTTTCAATTCCTGGCGTATAGAAGCGCCTTTTAACTCTATTTTACTTGCATTTGCCACCAAATGGTCCATAATGGCATCTACCGAAGTAGAATCACCTATGGAAAGCGTTTATCCAAGCGGCGTAAACCGTTTGGATAAAGGGATAACTGATTTTTGCTATTAAAATTTAACTCCGTGTGGTGGACACTTTTAAATATTGACAGAAAACAAGATTATCTTAATACAGACATTTTTTATCATAAATCAACATTGCCCTATCTAGTAACAAAAACTACAGGCATAAGTTCCTTACAACTAACAACACCATTTTTCTGCTTCAATAAAGACTCATCGGTCTCTTTTCCTTCTAACCAATTAATAATTTGTTTTGGCACGTTTACACCAGCATTATGAGTAAAAGGATATTGACCACCGAATCTACAATTCATTTCTAAGACAACAATCTTACCATCATCTGTTTTAAAACAATCGACATCCAAATTTGCGACATGATGTAAATGAGCAGCTATAAGCATAGCTGCATCCTCGAATGTTTCTGGATCAACAGTTTCTGCAATATCTGTTTCTCCTGAGCGCATTGCTACTTTTTTCTTAGCGAATGTTGTTACGTAATTACCAGCCAAATCATTAAGGATTTCTATACCATATTCCTGCCCTTTTATCATCTGCTGAATAATAATACAAGAATCTTTATCAACTTGCGATTCATACTTCAGATATGTATCAAAAATTTCCTTATGAAGTTTCGCATATAACACCAATAACTCTTGTTCATTACATGCTTTATATATTCCTATGGAACCCATCCCCCAACGTGGCTTCAATATAAAAGGATAGTTTACAACACCATCAGCTATATCTTTTTTTAAATTCTCAAGATTGAGATAGGAAGGAGTTTGAGGTAATCCCAAACGAACAAGGAATTCATATGTTGACCATTTATCGTTACAGATTTGAGTAACATTATAGTCAGATACAACAACCGTAATACCCTCCTTTTCAAACTCATCTTTATGTTTTGCCAAAACTGGCAAATCTATATCAAAGAGAGAAATAATAGCAGATATCTGATAGTTCTTACAATATGAAATCAAAAAATTGATATACTCTTTATCATATATTGATGGTGTAATAACATAACCGTCTGCCTGATGCAATGTATATGTATCTATACTATTAGAAGCATAGACTTTTCCATGACCAGCCAAAGCTTTTTTGAAATACTCAACAAGATAAGTTCTTCGTCCTGCCGATGTTAATAAAATATTCATAATTCTATTAATTAAAGTTTTTTTCTAAATAATATCTATCAGTTTTTATATCAGTTTGATATCTTTCCCAAATTAACTGAAATCCCATTTTTACATACATGGATTTAGCAAATTTATTATTGGTATGAATTCCTATTTTTTGCATTCCTCTAGACTTTACCAAACTGATTGCTCTGTTCATTAATTCTGTAGCAATATGCTGCCCTCTATACTCTACATCAACACATACTAAAGGGATATATGCAACTTTTGTTTCCATATTGTTACAATATGCAGCAACTATTCCTACCATTTTATCTCCATCCATACAAACTACAGATGTCGCTAATTTGCTGAGCTTTTCATAATACAAATCAACATCAATACGAGGAAGCAATGGAGGGAGGAAATCACACGAAACCTTTTCCATAAATGATCGAAATGTCTCTAGAGAAACATACGATAACTCCGTTAAATATTGCATAAGAAATATTATTTAAAGAAAATTAGCGCTAATCTTTTAACTTATTCACGTTATCTTACTTGCAAAACCTTATTAATTATTTTACAATACAATCCAATGTTCTCTGTACATCCTCTTCACTCAAAGCATGATGCATAGGCAAGCAGATAACACTATTTGCCATTTTATGAGCATTTGGCAAGTTTGTTGGATCAGCACTATCCAAGCCACGATAAGTAGAGAACTCACTTATCAATGGATAGAAGTAACGACGGCCCAATACGTTCTGTGACTTCATCTTCGCATAAAGTTCATCGCGGGTCATACCATACTTCTGTGCATCAATGAAGATTGGGAAGTAGCTATAGTTATGGCGAACACCAGGCATATCATCAAAGAAGGTGATGCCTTCTACATTACGCAAAGCCTCACGATACTTGATAGCTACCTGATGACGAGCCTCAATAGCGGCATCCACCTGCTTCAAGTTCAACAAGCCATAAGCACTACGCATCTCATCCATCTTACTATTGATACCAGGACCAACAACCTCGGTCTCTCCTGCAAAACCGAAGTTCTTCAAGTAATCAATACGCTTCTTGGTTTTCTCATCGTGCATAATCATTGCACCACCTTCGATGGTGTTATACACCTTAGTTGCATGGAAGCTCAAAGTACTCATATCACCAGCATTCAAGATGCTCTCACCATTTACTTCTACTCCGAAAGCATGAGCTGCATCATAAATAACCTTCAAGCCATACTTATCTGCAATATCCTGAATAGCCTTGGTATCGCAAGGCTTTCCATAAACATGTACAGGCATGATGGCGGTAGTCTTAGGAGTGATGGCAGCCTCAATCTTGTTAGGATCAAGATCACCTGTTGCAGGGTCTATGTCAACGAAAACAGGCTTGCATCCATTCCACCAAATGCTATGAGTTGTAGCAACGAAGCTATATGGAGTAGTTATAACCTCGCCTGTTACACGGAGTGCCTGCAATGCAGTAAGCAATGGCAAGGTACCATTGGTAAAGAGACTCACGTATGGAACTTTTAGATACTCGGCAAGAGCAGCCTCCAGTTTCTTGTGATAATCACCATTATTTGTTATCCACTTGCTGTCCCAGATTTTCTGGAGTTCAGCATGAAAATCATCCAAATTTGGCAGTAACGGAGATGTTACTGTTATTAATTTTTTATCCATAAGATATATGATTAAATTATTTTCTATTATTATCGATTTCCGATTCGCTTGTCTAGGATTCGAAAACTCCATTTTTCGAAGGTATGTATTCGAATATAATCCAAAATTATGCAAATGAAAAAGACAGATAGCACACTCCCGATTGAGAACCACACGAGATGGTCTGAAGCATACTGTCCAACATTATTAAGGGTATCTTTCCACAACCACTGTCGCATAGTATCACTATTGGCATGTATCAATAGTACGCCAAAAGTACTGGCGCTGACAGTATTGATGACTTTACTCTGTTTAATAGGCAAATCTTTGAAATACATAAACGTACATATCGACACAACTACCGCCATTAAGGCATTGGAATCAGATACCAGCCTGTAAGGATCCAATGGTATTCCTAAGTGAACATGAAGTTCGATAAGAGACATGGCACTTGCTAAAGAAAGAACAATAGCAAGAAGCGTTAACACTCCCCATTGGTTGTTCTTAATGCGCGGGAAGAGTCCATAAACTCGGATATAGGAAGAGATGAAATATAATATACTAAACCACGTGATATAATTGAACACAACATGGAATTTCGGCAATGTACCCAAGACGGTATAGGTAAACAGGCACAGTGCCAAAAGACATGCATGCTTTCGCTTATCCATACTATTGACCAAAATATTTAGGAATGGAATAAACAAGTAAAAGATTAGGAAACAAGAGGTGAAGCCATCAGCTATTGAGACTATAGGCAATAGCTCCTTGAGCATAAGTTTAATAGAGAACGACTCATAACCGGTCCCTACAAAAATCGCCCAAATCACAATTTTATAAAACATTATCTCCAAAAACAGCTTTAGAAATTTCCTCAACGTGATGTGTGAGCGACACATAAAATATCCTGTTATCAGTACAAAACAATTGATACCCGTCTTCCCCCACATCCCTAACATATAGAGGTAAAGCGACTTAGAGGAAAGCGGTTCCTCCGCCATCACGTCTGTCAGTCCACTATTCACTACGTAATGGTGTGCAACTATTAGCAACATCACGATGATGCGGTATAACTCCAAGTTTGAGCGGCGTATTTTTTGCCCCCCCATAACCGAAGCAGTTGTCATATTAATATTTGTCCCCATAAATAATTTTGAAAGTTCTGATACCTTTTTCTAGTTTAATATTCCAAATTCTTTTTTAATGTTTGATCTTTCTCATCAAGAATTGAAAGCAAATACTTTCCATAGTCATTCTTCAGCATAGGCTGAGCATTCTCTCTCAACTGTTCTTCGGTAATCCATCCCTGACGGTATGCGATGCCTTCCAAGCAAGCTACCTTTAAGCCCTGGCGCTTCTCCAGGACTTCAATAAAGGTTGATGCTTCAGAAAGGGAATCATGGGTTCCGGTATCGAGCCATGCGAATCCCCTAGCCATGGTCTGTACCTTCAACTGCTTATCCTTCAGGAACTCCTGGTTGACGGTTGTGATTTCCAACTCGCCACGAGCGGAAGGCTTAATATGCTTGGCAACTTCCACCACCTTATTAGGATAGAAGTACAAGCCTACCACTGCATAGTTGCTCTTAGGATT
>ULOH01005533.1_pt1 | contig 14709 bp, 7 predicted proteins | sample 1952421 | NCBI WGS metagenome assembly ULOH01 (sample SAMEA4835599, study PRJEB28245) | human gut metagenome | biome: gut microbiome; material: fecal sample | place: Denmark | collected 2008
CTTTCTTATCGCCCAGCTTTTTCCCACAGCTCCTCCCAGCTCCTTTACCTTTTTACCCTTTTACCTTTTTACCTTTTATGGTTTCTTTTACCTTTTTACCCTTTTACTTTTTACCTTTATATATTTTTCTCTCAAAAATTATGGTGAATCTTCTTTAGTGATGTTTAAGTATAAAATGTTAATGAATGGTGGATTTTCATTATACAATTAGCAAAATTACGTACTAAAATGTTATTTTCCACTAAAAAGTTACGAAAAATACCCCCCCCTATTCATTTTTTTTATTACCTTTGCACCAAGAAAATGCGAACTATCATGTAAACGATTAATTTATATAATTACCTATTTTTATAATAAAAGCGAAAAAAAATAGATTTAACTAAACTCTTTTAATAGATGGTGAAACGATTAATTTTAGCAACAGTGTTACTCATATTTGTATCACTAGCTAATTATGCGCAAATCACGGGAGTCAAGTCCAACCTCTTATATTGGGCTACAACAACTCCTAATCTCGGTGTCGAGACTGCCTTAGGCAAGAAGCATACCGCTCAGGTATTCTTTGGCTTCAATCCTTGGAAACAGTCCGGTGGCGACCAGTCAAGCCTTCGTCATTGGCTTTTGCAACCAGAATACCGTTACTGGTTCTGTCAGAGCTTCAATGGCTGGTTCTTGGGTGTTCATGCCATGGGCGGACAGTTTAATGCAGGAGGAGTGAAGCTACCCCTTGGCATTTTCAAATCACTACGTGACCATCGCTATGAAGGATGGTATGTAGGTGGTGGTGTGACCGCTGGTTATCAATGGCCTCTTTCCAAGCACTGGAACCTGGAAACCTCTGTAGGTTTCGGATATGATTATATCCAGTACGACAAGTTCAAGTGCGGTGCCTGTGGCGAGAAGGAGAAGTCATCTCATGACAACTACGTGGGTCCTACCAAGGCAGCCATTTCTCTTATTTATATGTTGTAACTCATTAAACATAATCTATGAGTATGAAAGATTTTAAGAACTACATATTATTATTCAGCTCTCTTTTGATGGCTATGCCTCTTGCAGCCCAGGATTGCAAGAGTCTCAAGTTGGCTGCCGATAAGATTCAGGTATCTAATGTACAGATGTCGCATCACAATGACCGGGTTACGGTTGCGATGGATCTGAATCTCGATTCCCTGGATCTCCCTACCAACAACCAGCTTGTCTATACTCCGATGATCAAGCATAAGGGAGAGTTGCTCAAGATGCCTGAGATTGTTATCAACGGTAGAAGACAGCAGATTATGTTTGACCGAGGGGTTGGAAAGAAACAGTTGCAGCTTTCACCTCAGGCTTTGGTGGTGAAGCGAGACAACAAGAAGCAGCAGACCGTGAAGTATCTGGCATCCGTTCCTCTGTCTTCCAAGGTAAGGAACTACGATCTCGAAATTCACGAAGACCTCTGCGGTTGTGGTGATCTGCAGGATGGCAATGATTTCACGGTTTCTCGCTGTCGCCAGCCGGTAGCTTCTTTCGTCCGTCCGGAGGTAGAGGCAATCAAGGTCCGTCATCTGGATAAGCGCGCTTATATCGATTTCCCGGTAGACCGTATAGAGCTACATGCCGACTACCGTCGCAATCCGGCTCAGTTGGACAGCATCGTAAGAACCATCAATGCCCTGAAAGATGATAAGAACCTGGAGGTGAGCGGCATCAACATTCATGGTTATGCATCACCTGAGAGTCCTTACACCCATAATGATTATCTGGCAAAGAACCGTGCCAAGACGCTGACCGAATATGTCCGCCGGATGGTGAAGTTGCCAAACAACCTCTTCACGGTTTCTTCTACTCCAGAGGATTGGGATGGTCTGATAGCTTATATTAAAGGTAGCAACCTGGAGCATAAGGATGCCATTCTGGCGATTATTGCAGACAAGAGTCTGAATCCGGATGCCCGCGAGTTGAAGATTAAGAAGCAGTATCCTTCAGAGTATCGCTTTATGCTCGACACCTGGTATCCAGCCCTCCGCCATTCCGACTACCACATTACTTATAAGGTGAAACCTTTCGATGTGGAAGAGGCAAAGGAGATTATCAAGACCAAGCCACAGCAGTTGAGCCAGGAGGAGATGTTCATGGTAGCCCAGACTTACGAGCCAGGCAGCAAGGAGTTTAATGATGTGATGGAGATTGCCGTCCGCATGTTCCCGGAGAATGAGACAGCGAATCTGAATGCAGCCATAACCCGCTTGAATGCCGGTGATGCAGATGATGCGAAACAATATCTCGACAAGGCTGGAACCAGTGCCGATGCCCAGAATGCCCGAGGAGTCTATGAGATGCTGAAGGGCAACGAGAAGCAAGCTCGTTATTATCTGGAGCAGGCGGCCAAGGCAGGTATTGCTTCTGCAAAAGAAAATTTACAGAATCTATAAAGTTATACATACTGTCTGTTTAGGACAATATAGCTATTCCTTAGAGCCAGGGTACTGCCCTGGCCTGGGACAGTCTCCTGAACCAGGCATATCTTTTCTAAGTACAAATATAGAAAGAAACTCAAATATAACGTATTAGATGAATTGTAAACCAAATATATAAAAATGTAATATAATTAGATTTTTAAGAACGTTTATAAATAAAGAAATAATTATTAATAACAACTATAATAACTTACAAGATGAAGAAAACTTTATTATTTTCCGTTGCATTGGCGGGGCTGATGCTAGGTTCTTGTTCAAGTAGCGATGATCTGAATGGTGGTGGTAACAACACAGGTTCTAATCAGAGTGGTAGTGGATACATCTCACTTTCTTTGAATTTGCCTACACGTAGTGGTTCTATGAGTCGTGCAGAAAACGACAAGTTTAATGATGGACTTGCTGACGAGTATGCTGTTAAGAATGGTACCTTGATTCTGTTTGAGGGTACTGATGAAGCCAATGCAACATTTGCTGGAGCTTACGAGTTGAAGAATTTGAGTATGAACTTGGTTGGAACTACTACTGATAATATTACAACCACAACCAAAATTACCCAAAAAATCAATAATGGCTTAAGTAGTGGGAATAATAATTTTTATGCTATTGTTGTATTGAATAACGATGGAACACTTGCTGTTGATGGTACTAATGCTTCCTTGAAAGTAAATGGTGTAGATTTTCCTTCAACTAAGAAAATTTCAGATTTGCAAAAATTGGAATTGACCAAGGATGCTTCTGCCTTTAAAACAACTGGTTTCTTGATGATGAATGCTCCTTTGTCAAATGTTGCTGGTGGTGCTACTGAACCAACTGGTGCTACAGTCAGTGTTGCTTCTAAAATTGATAAGGATCATATCTATGCTACCGAAGCTTTGGCTAAGGCTAATTCTTCTGCAACTATTTATGTAGAGCGTGCTTTAGCCAAGGTAGATGTAACAGCTACTAGTACTACAGGTAATTTGACCGATAATACATCAGTACCATATACTATTAAGGGTTGGATATTGGATAATACGAATAAGAAGACCTATTATTTGAGAAATACTTCAAATTCTTCAGAGTGGCTCTCTTTGAAGACTACATCAACTGGTCCTACAAAGCCTTATCGTTTTGTTGGTGATACTCCTATGGAGAGTGGTGTATCATTGTATCGTACCTATTGGGCGAAAGACCCTAACTATAATACCACACCATCTTCTCTGTCAACAGATTTCAGCACGATAGGTAAAACTGCACCTACAGCTTTGAAGAATCTTGGTGAGCATGATTATTGCTTGGAAAATACTTTCGATGTTCCTAACCAGAATCAAAATGTAACAACACGTGTTATCGTTGCTGCGCAGCTCGGTTCTGGTTCAACTTTCTATGTTGTTAATGATAACGAGAAGGATCTTCTCGATGCGAACGGTATGAAGAAGGCTGTTAAGAGTGCATTCTTGAACAATACTGACGTACAAGCATGGATTAAGACGGGCTTGAAGGCTGGTGAAAATATTGATGAAAATGATTTGGATGTTACTGTTGCTAGTACAGCAGGTAATAACGTACCTACCGTTTCTGTCAATGCTACAGGTAATGCTAAATATACTTCTGGTGCAGCCCCAATTGTGACCGAAGATATTACAAACATTATGAAAACAATCAAGGTTGCTACTTATGAGAATGGTATTTCATACTATCCTGTAAGAATTAAGCATTTTGGTGACGACTTGACTCCATGGAAGAGTTCAGAGGATCCATTACCTACAGTAAATACAGGTGCGTATCCAAAAGACAATCAGGCAGCAAATTATCTTGGTCGTTATGGTGTACTCCGTAATAACTGGTATAATATTGACGTGACGGGTATCAAAAAGCTCGGTTCCCCAGTTGTTCCTGAGGTTACTGGTGATACTGATGATGAATTGGCGGCTTATATCTCTGTTAAGATCAACGTCCTCTCTTGGGCTAAGCGTACACAGGGAGCAATTCTCGGTCAGTAATTTGATACATTATAAAGATAAATATAGAAAATAATAATTGATTAGCGATATGATAGCGCAGAAGATAAATAAATGGTTAAAGGGTGTCATGGCAGCTGCCATGACCCTGACAGTCGTCACCTCGTGCCACGATATGTGGCACCAGGACTACAGCGATTGTCCTAATGGTGTATATGTGAAGTTTAAGTATGATTACAACCTCCAGCGTGCCGACATGTTCAACGACCATGTTGGACAGGTAACGCTGTATGTATTCGACGAGAACGGAAACTATATAACCCAACAGACCGAGACGAATTCTGCGCTATCATCGCCTCTCAAAGACCCAAATTATGTGATGCACGTCGAGAACCTGCAGCCAGGTAAATATCAGTTCCTTGCCCTTGCCGGACAGAATGCTTACGCCGACCAGTTAGCTTCAGGCCGTGCCAAGTTCGTTCGTACCGCTCCATCGGCTACAGGAGATAAGATGCAGAAACTGGAAGTGAATCTCGATCATGAAAATAGGGGAGAGTATGATGAGGTTGTCAACAACAGCCTTCCTCTCGATACCCTCTGGCATGGTAAACTGCTGGAGGCAGTAGAGGTATCATCCTCTAAACCTTCTTATGCAACCATCCCTCTGGTGCGTGATACCAAGAAGATCAATGTGGCGCTTCGTGACCTTGACTCTCCTCAAGACATGGATGTCAACGACTACACAATGACCATCGAAGACCATAATGCCCGCATCCTTTGGGATAACTCTCTCGATGAGAGCCGTAAACTCATTTATACCCCTCATGCTACATGGAATACGGTAGATGAGGACGAGCAGGGCAAGATAGCCCATGCTGACTTTATGACTTCCCGCATTTTGAAGCACGAAGATTACAACCAGGATGGGCGACTCCTCATCAAGAATAAGGAGACCGGAAATACGGTAGTCAATGTAGATCTGCCAGACCTCTTGAGTCGTCTTCGCACCAGTGAAGAGTACAGTTACAGTGCACAGGAATTCCTAGACCGTGCCTACGATTACAAACTTCAGTTCTTTATTCAGGGGGGCAAGCTCAAGTATTGCTACATCACCATCAGCGTGAATGTGCTGAGTTGGAGCAAGCGCATCCAGTTCGAAGAACTCCATTAAAACTCTCAAATTCAAATAGAATCGAAAATAAAAAATATTAGTCCTACTGGCTTCTTGTAAGCCCTAAAATATAAAGTATATGTTTAAGATGAAATCGATAATCCGCTCATTGCTAGCCCTTTTGCTGGTGATGTCGTTCGCATCCTGTGCGAGCGACAACACTTGCGATTCGCCTATGCCCAACAAGGATATGAAGACATATCTGCAGGTAAAGGTAACGGTGGATGGTTGTGGAGATACACGAGCGAGCAGGGCAGATGAAGATGACAAGTATCATTTTACAGAAAATCCTTCTGGTGGAGAGGATGGAGATGGAGATGATGTAGGTGAAATTAATGAGCGAACCGTTACCAACTTAAACTTATTGCTTTATTCATCTTCCAAGAATGATATGAGTGATGATGATGCCATCATAGAAAAGGTTATTTACTTTCAGCACTTCTCTACAGCTAGTGGTGGTAATTCTAAAATATGGCAATCTTCACCGATACAGATAAATAATGAAATTATTCAAAAGAATTATCATCTGCTAGCAGTTGCTAATGCTGGTGATATGACTTCTGAATGGCAAGGTAAAATATTGAAAGATATCCGCGATAAACTTATTATGGATGTTTGTACACGAGATGATGCAGATATAACAAAATCAAGCAACTTCTTGATGTCATCCTTAAAGGATGCCCAACTAACTCCTGATGGGCATATAGGTTCTCAGGAAGATCCTTATATTGTAAATGTAGATATTGAAAGACTGGCAGCTCGAATTGATATTATGCCAAATGCTTATTGCCAGGAAAATAAAAAAACAACGCCGAGAACATATACATATAATTATAATGTAACCGATGCCTCGAATAATGTTATTGGTGGTTTTGTTTTAGAGTCTGTTATGCCATATAACGATTTAACCTCAGGTGAATACCTCATAAAAAGAGTTACTGATGGTAACGACCAAAATACCGTAAACTACATTTCAAAGGAAACAGAAGATGCAAATCATAATTCAACGAACTATGTGATTTGTCCTTGGACGAATAGTCGTACAGGAGTTGCTTATCGTCATGAAAAGAAAAGTATTACGGATTGGGAGTCAATGACTTTTTCTGATTTTTATAAGACGAAGAAAGCCGATAAAAGTCATGGAAAAGATAATGATAATGAAAAAGCCACAACTCCGTATAATTATAAATACTATATTCTCGACTATGTTATGGAGAATACTTCCTTTGATAATTCTCTAGAAACATCAACGGGATTGGTGTTTAAGGGCACATATTATGATGCAGATCAATGGCAAGTTGCTTCTGCTGAAGATATGGCTAATGGTAAATTCGGTAGTCCTAAAACGGGTGCAGTCGGTACTCCAAAATGCTACACCTACGTCATTCGCCATAGCGACCCTACGGGTAAAGGTACAACTTCCGACCCAATGCATTACGGCATAGTCCGCAATAACATTTATCGAGTTCGTATCGATGGAATTACCGGTAAGGGACCGGATGGAATGAAGGTAACCCTCAACGTGAGAAAATGGGCAACCTATACTCACGAAGAGACAACAATGTAAAAACGAAACAAATAGATAAACAGAAAGTATAGTTTGAAATTAAACTTTCAGAGAAAATGAAAACGATTAGAACGATACATACGGCATTGATTCTGATGGTGCTAGCCTTAATCTCGGCTTGCTCCACAGATAGTGCTGACCCTATACAGGGAGGCAGTGGAGGCGATAACCCAGGCGACAAGGTTACCGTCCACATAACTCTTTCTACAGCTCCTTCTTCTGGAACCAGAGCTACGTTGTCATGGAATGATGGCGTAGATGCAGAAAACATGAAGAGCTGGGTAGTAGCCTTTGTAAAAGGCGGCAAGGTTGTTTCTTTTGCAGAGAATACGGATGTATCGGCTAATAATCGCATTAAAGATGAAGTCACAATCAAGGATCTTCCTAAAGGAGAAGCTACCTATCAGGTTTATTCCTTTGCCAATCTTACAGCTGCAGAACTAGGTATCTCTAAAGGTGCAGAAGTTCATTTCGATAACATGAAATGGAAGATGAACGGTAATGGCTTCGATGTTACTACCAAAGGCATTCCAATGAGCAATAAGCAGGAAGTAAAAATTGATGCTTCTGGTAAGCCAGACAAAACTAATCTTTGGGTAGTTAGAATGCTGGCAAAGGTTACACTCCAGTTTAAGAATCCAAGTTCTACAGATTTGGTAATCAATGATATTACCATCAGCGATATTACTAAGAACAGTAAGGATAATGCAGATGCTGACAATATCATGTTGCTGCCAAAGCATTCTGACACATCAACTGGTGCTGATAATGATGAGGTTGCATGTACTCCAAATCTGGTAGGGCAGGCTGCAACGGACAATTATACTTATAAGTTGTCTCCTGCTGTGACGATACCAGCAGGTACTACGGATTATAAAGAGATTTCGTTCTATGTGAATGAAAGCGCAGCGGGCAATACTTCCAAGTATTTCATCATCAACCTGAATACTTCAGCAGGAGTCAAGCGTTACGCCCTGTTCCAGGATTGGACAACGATAGCTCGTAACGACCATCACATTCTTCCAATCTCATTAGATGATTACAAGTTGAAGTTTGATGTTCAGTCCTTCACAGCCATCGGCCTCTATCCATCCATAAAAGATAACGGAACCACTCTTTCCTACACCTGTTATTATCCGGAAGAGGAATTTCATATCCAGCCAAAGGTAGTAAAAGGTGATGACACAGATGTGACTGGAACCATCGATTATGACAATGTAAAATGGGAGTTAATCCAAGAAGAGGGTATGCTTGATGCCGCTGCTGCAAAAGCGAATGCCGAGTTGGTATTTAAAACTCCTCTTCCTAAATGGACTCCATCCACCGGCTATTTTGAAGGTATCTTCAATGATGACAAAGCCGACAAGCAGAGCGCCCTCTACGAGATCACCGTTCCTGTGCCAGGTGAAACGAGCAAGTATCTAACATACAAGATACTTTTCACCAAGGATTTAAGCAGCTATGCTGCTCGTAAATATACGAGACAGATTTATAGATATAAATAGAATAATATACTAATATTAAAAAACATTGAAGCTTATGTTTAAGTCTAAGATTTTTAATAGTGTAATGAGATATATGCTGGTAGCAATGCTTGCATTGCTGCCAAATACGATATGGGGAGAGACTTTTACTGATTTAGCAGCTGGTTATGCAGATTATAATTATACAGAACAATCTGTATATGGGTCAGATAATACTTTACAAGTTTCTTTGACTAGTTTGATTTATACGAAGTTGAAGTGGGCTACATCAAATAATGATTGGGAAGATTCACAACTAACAGGTGAGTGTATATATATGCGTATGAATGTTGTGAATGCCACAACAGGAGATTTAGTAGATATCAGTAAATGGACAATTTCATATGGACAATTGTATAATTCAGCGGCATATGATAATGTAAATTATACTACATCATTCAATTATAATAATTACTATTATAATAATAAGTACTTTTTCTTTTTGTCAAATTTCTCTTTTAGAAAACATTCTTTTGACTTTAGAATTAAAGCACCGAATGGAGTAGATTTGTCACAATATAAAGTGTTGTTCTATTTATCGAACGAAAAGCCAAAATTAGAGTCAAATTCTGTAGTTGCCGACCCTACAATCAAAGCTAAAGTATCATATGAGCTCATAAATGCGTCTTCATTATCTTTTAAGCATTATGAAGGCCATGCTAATACTGCATTAGATGAAAATGGTATGCAGCAGACTGCTGAATGGGTGTACTATGTCTATATCAAAGAAGATAATGAGCAAGTTGAGTTGGTATTGCCTTTCGACAAATATGAAAATGAAATAGGATTGGGATCACCACTTGAACCACAGGGCTATTTCAGATGGTATGATTTTAAAACAGATGAAGCTAGTACTAGTATCAAACCCAATGAAGGCCCTGGAGCAAAGACTCTTCTACATAACATAAAATCAGGAAGAATTGACTATGGCTTGTTTGCTTTCAATCTCCCTCAATTACCAGTTAGTAAAAATGTTGGTGTTACATATACTGCACCTGCAGGAGCTTCATCTGATGATTGGGCTGGTGAAGACATCGCCTGTGATGTAAGCCGTTATATTGATGGTATGGATGCATCTAAGACATATCTTTTGCATGAGCCAACACTCTCTATCAGATACATTTTCCATATCCGTTCTGCCAAGCAGTTAGCAGACGATATTATGAATACGGCTATTGGCAAAAATCTTGAAAGAGCAGGTTATAGAACTTATGAGGATGGAAAGTATTTGACAGTCGGTATGAAGGATAATAGTTCTACTGTAACCCTTCGACTTGATTTGTCTGATGCTACAAAATATTATTTCCATCCATTAGTAAATGGCGTATATAAGAATGATGGAGCTTTTTATGGTTTCACTAAACGAGTATATTATGCAGCTGAAAAGGATAAACTCGTAGAATCCGACTTCGATAAAACAAAATTATGTAAGGCAACTAAGGTTGAATGGTGGGCGTATGATAAGACCAAGACTTATTGTCGAAACCTGGGGACAGAGACTAATCGTTTCTTTGATTTGACGATGAATAAGCTCAACGGCAACTGGATGCCTGCATCTATGACAGGCCCTAATAAGAATTTTACATTTGGATATGGAGATCCTGTATACATCGTTGCTTATGCCATGGATGAAGAAAATCATCGTTGCCCTATTGCCAACTTTGATGTTCGATTCATGAATAATCATCCGATGACTAAAGATGAGATAACTAAGGCTGGATTAAATAACAGACTGATTAGTTATCTTGACGAGTATTATAAAATGGCTACCAAGCCAATTACATTTGATGACGATGATGTAGAACAGACTGTGGCTGCTCCTACAAGTCCGGATGACAACCAGGACCGATTACCATCTAAATGGGATCGCCGTGCTTATAGTTTCGTATATCGTGATTTGATCGACTATGATGCTACTAATTATTATGGTCTAAAGACTATCGGTCATTCTCCACTTCATGGAGATTATTGCTTGTATAAGTCTGCAAATGTTGCTGGTATTTCCGGTGCAGGTTCTTCACCAACCAACGGATATCTTTGGTGGGATAGTGGTACTTTATATGATAGGACGTATGAGATGACCAATGGTTCTCAATATGGTCATTTCCTCTATGTGGACGCATCAGATGAAAGTAGAAAAATTGCTGCTGCAGATTTCACGGCAGATCTTTGTACGGGACAGCAGCTTATCTTCACAGCGGGAGTTGCTGACATGACAATTGCAAGAACCAAGCCACAGATTATGTTTAAACTATTTGGTGTTAAAAGAAATGTCAATGATGATATTGTTGAAAAACACCTGATACATAGTTTTTCGTCTGGTGATTTTAAGACTAATGTAGAAGACTTGAAACCGGCAACTTGGTACCAGGTATATGGTAAGATTACTTTGCAAAAAGAGTCAAATGTAGAGCAGTATTCAGATTTCCGGTTGGAGATAGATAATTACTGTACGGATACTGAAGGTGCCGACTATGCCGTAGATGATATCCGTATGTATCTTGCGCCGGCTAAGGTTCAGGTGATTCAGGAAAAGCCGGTATGTAACGGTGCTACAACTGGAACCATCAAACTGAAGATACGTGCTATCCACGAGACTTTGAATGCGATTTTGGGACATAAAGATACAAAGATCTATTTCAGATTTGTGGGTGAAGATGGAAAACCTGTAATGGGCGATGGATTTTATTCATACACCTTAACGGATAAAAAGAATGGTATAAAGAATAATGTTTTTGGTTCAGAATATGGTACAGTAAACGTATACGATTCAGAGGAAACCTGTAAGAACTTTGAAATCGATGGTACTAAAATGATTGAGCAAGATAGTGAAGGTGAAACCTATATTGTTCTCAGCAATAAGGACTTTCCTTTGACTACGGGTAAGAAGTATTACGTATCTGTTGCTACAGAAACTCCTGACGCAACAGGCAACTCTAATTGGGGTTCACCTGCTGAAGTCTGCTCGTTGTACAGTAACTGGTTTGAAATGGTTAGCCAGCATCCAGTCATTACGGATACAGATGGTAAGATCGTGACTGATTATAAGATTCCTTGCGATGCTGGTGATGACTATGAGATAAAAATCAAGGGACAATTGGTTACAACTGACCCTAATACGGGTGGTAAAATTACATTGGATGGTGTTAAGTTCTTCTGGTATCTTGATGGTAAGGATGAGGGAAATAAGATAGATCCATCAGCACCTGCCAGCAATGAAATTCTTATCAAGAAGAAAAATATTACTTTGGGTAAGGAACATGAAATCTATATGTTGCCTGAAGGAACTCCAAATGCAGATGGCTATATTCCATACGTTATCAATGGCAAGACCTATCTGTTGTGTTCTGGTGCAATACCTGTACCATTGCGTGTAATGAAGGATGGACCACAGCTTAACTTCGGTTTCAATGATGTGGATTATCCATTCAATGACGGCAGTTATGAGGCATCGCTTCGTATCGGTTTGCCGCAGCTGGAGAAGTTGAAGGCTTCTAATGGATATTTGAAGGTACCTCTTCATAGTGCTACGATGAGAGGTGGAACAGCTATTACTGAACCTCTTACTTTCATTGATGATAGTAGAACTCCTGCTGTTACTTCGAATAAGGTAATTGTTGCATCTACGAATGATCCTTTATGGGAAACGAAGCTGAATACACAAGTTGCAACATTGGAGAACAAAGAGTTGCCTGCTTTTGATAAAACGACTCAGGCTACACTCAACCTCAAGTTTGAAGATAATGCAGTTGCTAATTTCCACGAGGGATATTACTATGTTCTCCGATTCGCTTTCGAGAAGAGAGCTGCTACTGCGGCAACTACCAACTGCCCTGGCGAGTCTTATCTCAAGGTAAAGATTGTACCGAAGTTCATTACCTGGACTCCTACTGCAGATGGCGGTATGAATGCCAACTGGAACAATGATGCCAACTGGCATCGCTCATCTTCTACAGAATTGTATGATAAGGATTATACCGATTATCAGACTTATGGCAGCAGTACAATTTCTGCGGCAGCATCTGCACCGAAGATAGATATTCCTACTCAGAACAGCTATGTGCCAATGAAATTTACCAAGGTTACTATTGATAACTTGAAGGGTTTGCCATTCCCTGACCTTGGTAATGTGGTTTACCGTAGCACCAATCAGATTGCTACCAAGCTGACTAACGGTAAGGGTAATGAGGCTACGAAGTATATCCAGTACGACATCATGGCGTTCTGGGATGAAGCGGCTACTGAAAAGGGATTGGAAGCAGGTAATCTGAAGTGCGAGAAGTTCTATGGCAATACCTGCCATCAGATTTACTTCAAACCTCAGGGCGAACTTCGCGACCAGTGCTATCTGATATATGACAAGGCTTGGGTAGAAAAGGAACTGGAGCCTAACAAGTGGTACACCATGGCTTCGCCTCTGCAGTATATCTACGCCGGTGATATGTATGTGCCGGCAAAGGATGGACGACAGGAAACCAAGGCGTTTACGGATATCACGTTTGATCCGAATATATATAGCCGAAGCAAGTATCCGGTTTATCAGAGAGCCTGGATGAAGAGCGGAGTAGAGGAAATCTCTCCTAAGGGAGATTATTCTGCATCGCATAATCCGAATGGAACAGTTCATATGAATCTCGGCTACTGGAGCCACGTATATAATAAGGTAGACGAGAGCTATGCCGCAGATGGAACCTTCGGTGGTTTCTCTATCAAGGCGGGTAATGCGCTCTTGCCGAAGGATCAGACTAAGAAGGCGCTCCTTCGTTTGCCAAAGGCTGATACAAGCTATCAGTACTTCGATTATAACGGAACTGGGAACTCTTCAAGCGAAACTTCTGTTACGAAGGATCCTAAAGGTCGTGGCAGACTTCTCGTTGCCTTCAATAACGATGAGAAGCATCTTGCAGAGATGACCCAGAGCTTGGGAACAGATAACAACAGCGGATTCTATCTCGTGGCCAATCCATATACCTGTTCTATCTCGATGGCTAAGTTCTTCGAGGGTAATTCAGGTTTGAAGAAGGCAATTTGGATTGTAGAGAATGGTGAGGTGAAGGCGACTTCTACAGAATTGGATTATAAGAACTACGCTATCCAGCCTACCCAGTCGTTCTTTGTCAAGAAGAATGACGCAACGGTTACAGATGTAAGGTTCACTTCTACGATGTGTATAGACCGCACCATTACTCCAGGTCTGTTGATGGCATCAGACTTAAAGAGCATTGAAGCGACGACAGAGAATTCAAACGGTCAGACTTCAAAGGCACGCATCGCCTTGCGTCCGGAGGCTTCTGCCGACTATGATGACGAGGAGGATGTGGATCTCTTGTATGATCAGAATCTCAAGGATGTTCCGCAGGTTTATACCGTTGCCGGTAACGAGGCGGTGGCTGTGAATGCTGTTCCTGAGTTGTCATGGATTCCACTCGGTATCGTGAGCCAGCAGGCTGAAGAGGTTTCACTTACCCTGAAGGGTGTGAACAAGCTCGATGCTCCTGTTTATCTCTACGATGCTGCATCGGCAAGCTTTACAGAACTTCATGAAGGCGAGGCTGTGAAGGTGAAGGCGGGTGACCACGGAAGATACTTCCTCACCCAGACCCGTACCTCAACCGGCATCGACCGCATGGAGGCTGAAGAGCAGAGCGCACCGGTGAAGGTTTACTCACCAGCTGCAGGCATGATTGTTGTTTCTGCCTTGGGTGGTGAGAAGCTTGACAGGGTTCAGGTATTTACGTTGGATGGCAAGATGGTTCACAGTTATCAGTTGCCTGATAAGCAAAGAATGATTCTGCGAGTTCCATCCGGCATTTACATCGTGAAGGCATCTACCCAGTCCTGTGCTCAGGCTAAGGGTCAGAAGATTTCAGTAAGATAGTATATTCTGGTTTTTAAATATCAATACTTATTTTTTGATAATCCTTTTATACCCACATTATCTGATACCTTACTATATATAGGGGCATCTTTGTTTCTTTGGTAGAGACGAAGGTGTCCCTATCATTTTTATTATTTTTTTTAACACGCATAATTTGCTAGTTTCCAACAA
>ULOH01043052.1_pt1 | contig 14688 bp, 15 predicted proteins | sample 1952421 | NCBI WGS metagenome assembly ULOH01 (sample SAMEA4835599, study PRJEB28245) | human gut metagenome | biome: gut microbiome; material: fecal sample | place: Denmark | collected 2008
CTTATTTAATAAGGGAAACGGTAAAAAATAAACGGCAATTTAATTTAGGGCTTATTTTTCATACCCATAAGGTTAACTTTTTTAAGTTTCAAAAAATTCACGTTCAATTTATCAACATAATTAGTATATTATATTACTGGTATCATTTTAAAAAGACTTTAACACAAATTGTATAAATAAGTTGATGTTCTAATAAAAATATTTTATAATATATTACTAAGTCAAGAATTAGAAAAAGAATCAAAATATAAAAGAAGGAAAAATGGAAAAAGAACAATTATTATATGTATCATTAGATGATAATGGAAAGCTAAACAAAAAAGAAAAATACTTAGTTTATGCAGGACTTTTCTTTACTAACAAGAAAGAACTAGAACGTTTTAAAGCAGTATATAAATCAATTAGAAATAATATAGCAAAAAAAGATATTTACCAAAATATTGACGAACTAAAAGGACACACATTAGAAAGCAAAGATAGATTAAGATTATTAAGATATATTTATAAATTTAATACTGCTGGATTAATAGTAGATAATTCACAAATCACAAAAAAAGATATTTTAATCAGTAAAAATGCAAAAGGTAGATACAGAGATTATGTAATCAAACTATTAATAAAAGATATTATTATACATTTAATTAAAGAAGGAAAATTAAATCCCCATAAAAAACTTACTTTAATTATAAATATGGACCAAGAAAGTTCTAAAACTAATGGAAAATATAAATTAGATGAAGGCATTTATGAAGAACTAATTAAGGGAATTATTAATTATAACTATGGTTTTACTAGTATTCCAATTTTATTTAATGAATTAACCATAAAAATATACTCACAAAATTCAAAAGACAGCATAATTATACAAGCATCCGATTTGATTGCAAATAACATTTGGAGAAATATGATAAAAACTGGAGAAATAAATTCTGGAATAAACGTTTTAAAAAAGTTTCCATAAAAAAAGAGTGGAATTGTACCACTCCCCAGTTTATGTGGTGTAAATATACACTTAGTCCACAGACCACCATAAATCTGTCCACCATGACAAAGCATTACTGCTTTCGGTACAAATAATATATCACATAATATAATATTTGTCAAATTTAGTATATGCAAATTTATTTAAAATATGTTATATATAAAAGAAGTTTTTAATATATTAAAAATTTTAAGTAATTGCGCCTTAATTGGCATTCGGCAATCTTGCCGAGAATTTGATAGATACCAATTGGTATCTTTTTTAATTGACATATTATTACATACTGGATGTGGCCACACTTAAAATTAAGTATTGTCACATTTTTATTTATATATAAAACAAAAAAATGAGTTTTCCTCCAACTAAAGAATTCCACAAATACATTAAGCATACCCTTTAGTATCTTGGCAAACTACTCACTCACTAATTAAATAATATCAAAATTAATATTACATGTCAATTTTATACATGCATCTATTTATATAATAATGACTTATTTTTTTACTTTTAATGGCCAACTTTTATGGCCAAGTTACAAAAAAAAAGAATATTATTGCTAATATTCCTTAGTAAACATTTGGTACGGACAAATAGTATATCCGAAACTTTAGGAATAGTTGATAAACAACTAATTATCAAATTTATGATAACATATTTTTACATGAAATTAAACACTTTTAATTAAATTTTGCTTAAAAAATGCTATAATATTACACAGAAAGAAATTTTCATTAAAAGGTGTGGTATGTATGTCAAAAGTTTCTAAAAATATAAAGATGCTCGATATTTTATCATCAGGAAAAAAATATACTTGTAATGAACTAGCAAAGCTATTAGAGATATCTCCTCGAATGGTAAGAGTATATAAGGATGAATTAGAAAAAGAAGGTATTTATATTGATACGTTCTATGGGAAAAATGGTGGTTATCAATTAAAATCAAAAATTGAACTTCCGGCAATTCTTTTTAATCAACATGACATTGAATTAATGAATTCATTAAAATTGAAATTAACTAATGAAGATGATCTAAGCAAAATAGATGAACTAAAAAGCAAAATAGTAACATACTGTAATTTAATAGGTAATAATTATAACTTTTTGGATGAATCAAAAAAACATATATTAGAATGTATCAAAGATAGTATTTCAAAGAATAAAAGTGTTAAAATTGAGTATTATAGCAAAGGTATATTAAAAAATAGAATTGTGCACCCTAGACAAATATACTTATATAATAATTCAGTGATGATAGTCGTTCAATATTCTGAAAATTCAAGTGATATTAGACACTTAAACTTAAATAGAATAGAAAAAATAATTATATAGCAAAAATACTTCCTATTTTATCATTTATAATTAATTTAGGAGGTGTTTATGATAGAATTTGATCATATTGCTATTACAGTTAAAAATTTGGAAGAATCTATAAAATTTTATGAAATACTTGGTTATAAGTTAGAGAATATTTTTAATGACGATGAATATAGATGGGCTACATTAAAACTAGGTATGTCTGAACTAGAGATATTTGAACCAATTAAAAAGGAATCTTCAAAAATAAGCCATATAGCATATAGTTATACTGAAGATGAAGAAGCATTTAAATTTGCTAAAAACATAGGGTATACACAAGAACAATTAGATATTTATTATGGAGATTTAAATCGAAAAAGTTTTTTTGTTGAAGATAATGACGGAATATCAATACAACTTATAAAAAAGAAAAAATAAATAAACCTCAAACATTTTGTTTGAGGTTTATTATATAAAAAATGATGGGATACCCCAGGCGAGATGAATGCTCACATATGAAATATGCTTACTGGCATTGCCAACACATCGTTAATCCTTCACAAGTCTCCCATCTACAAATATATTATATCATATTAATATAAATTATTCATCATTTTTTTATTTTTTATTTTCATCAATGTAAACTTGACTTATATATTCTATTGCTAAATCACTATACATATTTATGTTTGTATTGTAATATTTCAATTGATAACAATAATCTTGATTAGTTTTAATATTCTTTCTTTTACATATGTCATGAAATTTATTTGATGTAAATCCATGATTTGGTCCTAAAGTTAATTCTATTGTTTCACTTATCTTATTAATTATTTCTTTTGTTTTATATGGATGAGTTATTTCAATATTTTTAGGAACTGTTATAAATTTTGCAGTTTCTCCACCATCTTTTACAATAGTATATTTTAAATCTGCGTCTGATTCTTTTTTAGTTGAAACGAGTTTTAACGTTTGAACTAAGTTCTCGTCTGTATCTAATTCGTTTTTTAATTTATCAAATAATACTAAATTTGCTGGATTAAGTACTAATGAAGATACATCTTGATTGTCTCCGGGATTTACTAGTGCTATATATGGTGTTACTTTTTCATTTAATTTATAATTTGGAAATTGTTTTTTAAAAAACTTGTTATAATTTGTTAAACATCTTTGAAAAGCAGGAGCTAATACAAAGTCAAATTCAGGTAAAATTAAATGAGTTGATTTATTTCTAATATTTTTAATAAATGAAATATTAGTTTTTGTTTTATCAGTTGTACTAGTAAATACTTTTTCAACACATTCATCTAATCCTATTGTTCTATTTGAATCATCTTTATAATTAATTACATTAATATCCTTTGCTTTATTTATTAAATACGCTTTAAGTAATAATTCCCAGGCATTACAAATAAAGAAGCAAAACCCCTCTGTTCTATAATTAATAGTAGGTTTATTAATAATTTCAATTGACATTAAATATGCTTCTTCTGATTTATTTAATAAAGCATTAATATATTTATTTAGGTCATCTGAATTTAACATTTATATCATCTCCTTTTAATTATCTATTATATCACTAATATTTAATAATTAATAACTTTTTTATCTCTCAAAATCATCTTTTTCTTTACTTAAATCTAAATCTTCAATGTCATCGTCATCTAAAACTTTATCTTCATACATATCATTAACAACATCAATATATTTATCATCTTTATCATACCAACTATGAAGTTTATCGTGTAAGAAAGATATTAGTTTTTCAAACTTATCTTTCCAATAATCTAATGTGGTTTTTAAATCATGTATTTTAGATTTTAAAAATGATATTTCATTGTCTTTTTCTTTAATCGTATCGCTTAATGTTTTAACTCTTAAATTAAGTGCTTCATTATTTTCAGTTAAAGTTTTTATCTTATTATTTTTATCCTTTAATTGTTCATGAGCATTTACTAGTGTGTTAGATAGAGTTTGCATTTTATCATATTCTTTGCTAGTATTATTTACTTGTTCGATAAAGTCGATAAAAGAATCTTTATCTTCTTTTGATAAAATATAATTATCTTTATTTAGTTTAGATGTTTTTAATTTATCAATTTTATCTTTTATATCTTTAGAGTTTTGTTTTAACTCTGAAGATTTTTTATTTGCCTGTTTTAAGTTTTCAGTATTTTTTTCAATTTGTTTTTTCACTTCAATATAGTTATCCATATCAGATACATGAATATCTCTATTTCTACCTTTCTGCTTTTGCTTTAAAGTAGATTCTAAACTATAGACTTGATTAAATTCTTCAATACATAAAGTTCTCATTTTATCTTGTAGTCTTATTAGAAATTCTTTAGTAAATACATCAGATTTACCAACTTGTTTTTCCATACCATTTTTATTTTTATATTTAATAGGAACACCAACAATATGTAAGTGTGGACTTGTTTCATCATAATGAATTATAGCACTAGCTACTTTAAAGTTAGGAACAAGCATTTCTAAATCATCAACTTGTTTTTTATAAACTTCTGACATTTTCTTTTTAAAATTTTCATCTTTAGTGTCCCAATGTTCTTTATATCCAAGTTCAAGTATTATTTCACAAGCAAGATTCTTTTTCTCGTTATTAGACACATTATCAAAATAATTATCTATCATACGACTAGGTCTAGATTGTTTAGAATTATATTCTAATCTTGCTTCTTCAAATTCGCTTAAATAAAGTTCTTTAACATCATCAAGTGGAGAAGAAGTACCTCTTACTATTTCTATTAGTTCTTACTCATTATCATATTTTCGATAATTATGCTTATCTACTTTTGATAATTGTCTTACATTTTGAATAGCATTATTGGGTAAAGATGTTGTTCCACTTAAATTGTTTTTACCATTTTGTTTAGATATATTTTTCCTGTTTTTATCACTACCTAAATGTAATGAATAAGCAAGCTCTAACATAGTTTTCCTCCTTTCTAGAAGTGACCACTTGAGTGGCCATTTTGGTCATCCAAAATATCTAACCCCCTAGGAATTTTGTACGTTCCATACAAAATATCCAGTGGGCTAAGGTTTACCACCTTAGAATCCGTTTACTTTATTCCGTAATAACTAAAACTTCGTAATGGTTAAAACTACATAAAGTATCAATTTTTAAATTGCTATCGCCACTTTCATTTACTTCGTAAACAAAACGTGCCACGCATTTTAAAAATTTTCTTCGGTAACATTATCTGGTATTGTTTCAAATACATCTCTAATGTTTACCTTAATATCATTTGGATTATTCTTTGTAGCAAGCATCCCCATTGATAACCAATTCTTATTTCCATTATTATCCTTTTGTAATGGGAACACTCTTATAGGAACTTCATTTCTTTGAAATGGTCCTGTATCTAGTTTTTCAGTTTCTTTATAATAAGTTCCTTTATATAAATTAACTTCATAATATTCATTTAATCTATATAGATATTGCATTACATCTTTAATTGGTAAGTATTCACTGTACCTTATATTAGTATCCACGCATACACCATTAAAATCGTATGTAAGAGGTTTTTTTCTATCAATATAACCTTTAGAGTATATAGTTCATTGAAATCATTATAGAATGTACTTCTAAAATTTATTTGTTTAACTACATATTTTCCGTTTTTAGTTTCTAATTCAACTTCATCAATATATCTCATAACTATATCGGCACTAGTATCTCGATCTAGTAAATCCCAATTATCATTAAAAGCATAGTAAGAAATTGGTAATTTAACTTTATTGATAAAGTCCATATCTCTTTTAAGTAATATATCTTCAGTAGTGAAGTTTAATTGTTCTGCTTGTGAGTTTTCTAATAATTTAGAATTAATATCTTTTATTTGATTTTCTATTAATTCTAATTCGTTTTTATACTCTTCTTCTGTGAATATTGAATCAATATATGCTTTTCTAATTCTATCTTTTTATTATTTAATGATTTTAATTCTTTTTCTAATTCTTGTTTTGGATTATCTAATTTAGATTTTAATACTGGTAAGAAAAATTCATTAACAACATTATCATATTCTAAAATATCAGATAGTAATACTTTAACTGAGTCTTCAATAGTTTCTTCTTTAATTATATTTAACATAATACTATTCCTTCTTTCTATGACAGTATCTTAAACAAAAATAACTAATCCATTTCTGAATTAGTTATTTATTAAAACTCGAAAAGTTCGAGCAAATTTCCTTATGGTAGCGAGAGGGAGATTCGAACTCTCGACCTGCCGGGTATGAACCGGATGCTCTAGCCAGCTGAGCTATCTCGCCATGACTACTAAATAATATCAAAAAAAAAAACTTTTGACAAGTCTTTTTCGACATTTTATTTAAAAATATCATAAATATTATCCAAACAGTCCTCTATTTCTTTTAACACTTTATAAATATGATAGCCATCCACAAATACATGACTAACAGTAATATTAAAAGGCATTACATATTTATTATCATTTAAAACATACTTTCCAATACAAATTCTTGGTACACTTAATGAACTTTCATCCTCAGGTATAGGATGAGTTACACTTGTAAAATTAATCCAAGGTAGACTTGTAATATAATATTCATTCCAACAATTTTCAAGATTATATGACTCGTTTGATAATACTTCTTCATTCTTAGCTTTATCAATATTTTCTTTAGCAATATTATAAAACTCATGATAATTATCAACATATGAAAATCTAACATTTTCAAAAGTATCATTTTTAGTTAAAACTGTTATTCCTGGATTACAAACATCATATAAAACTGGTTCCCCATTTACAATTCTTTCTCTCATTTCAGGAACTTTATTTAAGCACTTAACTAATATAAACAAAAAATTTATAAAAAATGAACTATTAGTTTCTTTAGTATATTTAACTAATTTTGTTACATCTAAATTAACATTAACACCATAAGTTGGATTCTTAAATGTTTTAAACCATTCATAAGTTTTTCTTCTATCCATTTTTTCTACATCTATTTTTTCTACCATAATACCTCCTAATATTGAAATAATTGTACCCAATAATATGTACCTTGAAATTTAATTACACCAACACCAATTCTAGTAAAAGAAGAATCAATCATATTTTCATAATGACCCTGAGAACCTTTCCAAGCATATGAAACTTCCTTAGCATTTCGTTGTCCCATTGCTATATTTTCACCAACACCATAAATATCTTGACCAAAATCGCGCATTATGTAATAGCACATATTTCCATCAGGTCTTTCATGAGAAAACTTATTAGCATAAGCCATTTCAACTGCTCTAACCATCGCGGCTTTAGTTAATGTTTCATCAAGTTTTAATGATTCCTTACCGGCTTCAGTTCTAAATTCATTTGTATATTTCAAAACATCATTCACTTCATTTTTATATACGTTCATATTTTCAATAGCTTCAGGTAACATATCTGAAGTCTTTGCATTAAAATTTTTAGCATCAACTTCACTATGGGTATATTCATTAATTAACTTTTTAGATCCATCACTATACACATTATAAGTTTTTACATGCCAAGAAGTTAATCTAGAACCATACTTCAAATCTTTTTCTTCTTTTTCTTTTTCAGTTTCTTCTTTAACAAATTTTACTTTATTATTCTTAGTTTTATTATCATTACTATTATTGTTTTTTGTATTATTTTTAGTTTCTGTATTTGTTTTATTACTTGTTTGTTTCTCTAAAATCTCTAACTTCGTAGTTTCTTCTGTTTCATTACCGCTACTATCCTTAGCAATAATTACTATATCATAAACACCAACATCACTATAACTCTTATCCTCTTTATATGACAAGATACATTCTTCCCCACTATTATCAGTACAAGAATCTACAAAATCATTTATAGTAAATTTATCTCCAGCATAAACCTTTAATTCTTTTAATTTTAATATTGGGTCTTCACTATCAATATCAGTTATTTCTTCATTTTGTTTATCGTTATTATTTATAATTTCTTTTGTTTCTTCCTTATTATCTTTATTCTTAAAATATAGTAATACTCCTCCACCGACGATTAACACCACACTTACAATAATAATTATATATTTTATAAAATTATTTTTCATTTTTCTACCTCCATAATACATTATAATTAAATATACATTAAAATATAAAATTATTTTATTTCATTTTAGAATACCCAATTAATTATAATACAAAACAACCTTAATATACAATAATTTTTGTTCTAAAAAACATTTTGGCTCATAAACTTATTCTGGGAGGACAAGCATATGGGCTTAAGCGAAAAAGAGGTAATTATTTCTAGAAAAGAACATGGTACAAACGAAATAACTAAACAAAAGAAAAATACTTTTTTACATCTTTTGTTAGAGTCTTTAGGAGACCCTATTATCAAAATATTATTAATTGCATTAGGAATTAAAGTTATAGTACTTTTTCGTGATTTTGATTGGTATGAAACAATTGGTATTTTAATAGCAATATTTTTAGCTTCATTTATATCTAGTATTAGTGAATATGGTTCTGAAAAAGCATTTGCAAGACTTCAAGAAGAGCAATTAAAAACAAAAGCTAAAGTTAGAAGAAATGGCAAAATAATTGAAATACCTTCTGGAGAAATAGTTGTTGGTGACATTGTCATTTTAAATAGTGGTGATAAAATTCCTGCTGATGGTTATTTAGTTAAGGGTTCATTAAGTGTTGATGAGTCAGCCCTAAATGGTGAAGCTAAAGAAGCCAAAAAAGTATGTAAAAATGGTCCAGTTATAAGTGATGTAAATCGTGTATATCGTGGTTCTGTTGTATATAATGGTGAAGCTGAAATGTTAGTAAGATGCATTGGGGATAAAACAATATTAGGTAAAATATCTCAAGAATTACAAGAAGTCGTTCCAGAAAGCCCTTTAAAAATAAAATTACGAGGACTTGCCAAAACCATAAGTAGAATTGGTTATGCTGGAGCTATACTTGCAAGTATCTCTTATCTATTTGCAAGTATTGTAATTTCTAACAACTTTGATACCGACTTAATGATTGCCACCATTAGTAATCCTACAGTTATGTTTAATCATTTATTATATGCTCTAACTCTATCGGTTACAATTATAGTTGTGGCAGTTCCCGAAGGCTTACCAATGATGATCACTTTAGTATTATCGAGTAATATGAAAAAGATGTTAAAAGATAATGTTTTAGTTAGAAAGCTCGTAGGTATAGAAACTGCAGGTAGCCTAAATGTCCTTCTTACAGATAAAACCGGTACTCTTACAAAAGGCGTTTTAAAAGTTACTGAGTTTGTTACTCCGGATAACAAAGTATTTAAAGATGTTAGTGAATTAAAAAAAATTAAGAATTATGAAGTAATATATAATTCATTTTATTATAATAACGCAAGTATAATAAGTGAATCTAGTATTATCGGAGGTAATTCTACCGATCGTGCCCTACTAGAATTTATAAAGTATGATAAAGTAATAAATGAAAGAGTTATCAAAAAAGAACCATTCGACAGTAAGTATAAATATAGTAGTGTTACCTTAAGCAATGGTATCACTTATTATAAAGGGGCTAAAGAAGTATTATTATCTAAATGTAAAAAATATTTAAATTCATTTGGCAATGAAGTAAGTTTTATAAATAAAAGTTTAATAGAAAAGAAAATAGATATGTATACTAAAAATTCTGGTAGAGTTCTTATATTTGCATATGGAAAAGATAAAGATAATTTAACCTTTTTAGGCTTTGTAAATATAAAAGATGAATTAAGAGATGAAGCAAAAGAAGGAATTAAATTAATTAAAAGCGCTGGAATAAAACCTATTATGATAACGGGGGATGCAATAGATACTGCAACATCTATTGCTCGTGAGGTTGGTCTTATTGATATAAATAATAATATGGTTTTAGATAGTAATATGTTAGCCCAAATGAATGATGATGAAATTAAAAGAAATTTAAGTAAAATTGCGGTTATTGCAAGAGCTTTACCTCAAGATAAAAGCAGAATGGTAAATATAATAGAATCGATGGATTTAGTTGTGGGTATGACTGGAGATGGAGTTAATGATGCACCAGCTTTAAAAAAAGCAAATGTAGGATTTGCTATGGGCAGTGGTACAGAAGTAGCTAAAGAAGCTGCAGATATTGTAATTCTTGATAATAATATTTTATCAATAAGTAAAGCTATTCTTTATGGAAGGACGATATTTAAAAGTATTAGAAAATTTATAATATATCAATTAACAGTTAATATGTGTGCCTTAGTTTTATCAATAGTTGGATCTTTTATCGGAGTTACAACCCCGATAACAATCGTTCAAATGTTATGGCTTAATATGATTATGGATACATTCGCAGGTGTTGCTTTCTCTTTTGAAGCCCCTTTACGAGAATATATGGAAGAACCGCCTAAGAAAAAAGATACACCAATTATGAATAAATATATGTATAGTGAAATAATTTGGACAGGTATTTATTGTGCCCTACTTTGTATTTTATTTTTAAAATTACCTATATTTAAGGAATTAATTAGAGATGGAGAAAACAATAAATATTTAATGACTGCTTACTTTGCAATGTTTATTTTCATGGGAATATTTAATGCATTTAATGCACGAACTGTTAGAATTAATACTTTTGCTAATTTAGGTAAAAATAAAGTATTCATCACAGTTTTCACATTTATATTTATTGCTCAACTTTGGATTATTTATCATGGTGGTGATATTTTTAGAACATATGGACTTAAAACCAATGAATTATTATTAGTTTTAACCCTAGCTTTAAGTGTCTTTCCAGTTGATTGGTTAAGAAAATACATATTAAAGAAAAAAGGCATAGCAATTAGAGTTTAAAATACTTGAAATTTTAAAATAAATATGATAACATAAGAATATATGAAACAGATTTTCATATATTAAAAAAGGAAACATTTGATTTTAGGATGTTGAATGTTACCGTTTATTTATTTGGATGTTTATTTGGATATTCACTATCACAAATAAACATTTTTTTAATGAACGTAAAAGTTTCATCAAAAAATTCTTAAAGTGTTTAATCACAATAAGTACCACCCCTTTCATAAAATCCAAAACCCCCAATAGGGAGGAAAGAAAATATGTCCGGTCGGTAACACTCAACTATCAAATTGTTTCCATGAAATAATTATACCAAATATATGGTTTTATGTAAATAACTAAAGTAATGAAATGTGGCCTATTGCAATTACATTAAAAATATAATAATATTAGTATATATGAAATAAATTTTCATATATTAAAAGGAAACATTTGATTTTGAGATTTTAAATGTTACCGTTTGTTAATGTTGGTATTTATTGGAATATTTACTATCACAATATGTATCAACCGCCTTTCATAAAATCTAAAATTCCAATAGAGAGGTAAGAAAATTGGTCAGGTTCGGTAACACTCAACTATCAAATTGTTTCCACAAATTAATTTTACCAAATATGTGGCCTATTACAATGGATAAAAAATATGGTAATATTAACATATATGAAATATATTTTCATATATTAAAAAAGGAAACATTTGATTTTGGGATGTTGAATGTTACCGTTTCTTTGTGTTAATGTTTACTTGGATAATTATTACAACAAGTAAACATTTTTTAATAATACAAAAGCACATATGTTTTAATACATGTGTGCTATTTTTATCTATCCTTTAGTTTCATTATCTTGTAATTTTCTTGTTTCAATTAAGTCTGCTATTCCGCCTGCACTCATCGTAGACATAATACATACAACAATTGAATTAAGCAAGTTATCATCTATATGAAGAAAATAACATACTACTCCACTTAAAATGCCAATCACAACATTTTGAATAGGAATAAATTTATTAGGAATATTCTCAATAAATATTTTTGTAATTGCTCCAAATACATATGCTACAAGCATTATTATAACTGATAATGATATAGTCAAGATATCACCCCCTTTAAAGGTTTATCAATCTTTACTATATCATATGAGCTAGTCCAATAAATGCCGATTACTTATGCCTTTATTCACTTTTATTTTTAAATTGTAAAATAATTGGTGTCCCATCAAAATCTATATTATTTCTAATTTGATTTTCTAAATATCTTTCATAACTAAAATGAACTAAACCTTTATTATTTACTGAAAAAGTAAATTTCGGAGGACAATTACCAGTTTGACTTACAAAATATATCTTAAGTCTTTTTCCTTTATAAGAAGGTGGTTCATGTAAACTAACTGCTTCCATAATAATATTATTAAGTAAACTGGTTTTAACTTCTTTTCTATTATTATTGTAAGCATTTATTACCTCAGGCATTAAAGTACTTACACGCTTTTTAGTTTTAGCACTTAAAAATACAACATGAGCATATGGAATAAATTGAAATTCATTTTTTATTTCTTCTTTCCAATGTTTTATATCACTATCTGGATTATTTATTGTATCCCATTTATTTACACAAATTACAATTCCTTTGCCAGCATCTAAAGCATATGATGCTATATGTTTATCATGTTCAATAATACCAGTTGATGCATCAATTACTAACACACAAACATCACTTCTATCTATTGCTTTTAAACTTCTAATTAAACTATATTTTTCAACAGATTCATATATCTTACCTTTTTTTCTCATACCTGCCGTATCAATAACAGTTATATCTTCATGATTATATTTAAATTTAGTATCAATTGCATCTCTAGTTGTACCTGCAATATCACTAACTATAGCTCTATCTTCATTTAATAAAGCATTAATTAAACTACTTTTACCAACATTAGGTCTCCCAATAATAGAAAATTTAATTGTATCATCATCTATTATATCTTCTTCTGGTAAATCTTTAGTAATAGTATTAAGTAATTCATTAATACCAATATTATGAGATGCACTAACAGCAACTAACTCACTAAAACCTAATTCATAAAAATTATATAAATTATCTTTCCTTTTATCATTATCTAGTTTATTTACTACCACAATAACTGGTTTACTTGATCTATGTAATATTTCTGCAACTTTTCTATCACTTGCATCAATATCTTCTATACCATCTACTACAAATAAAACTAAATCAGCTTCATCAATTGCTAATGTTGCTTGTGCAAGTATATCTTTTTGAAAATCATCATCGCCAAAAGAAATACCTCCTGTATCAATTAAATGAAATCTTTTATTATTATACTCTACTTTACCATATATTCTATCTCTAGTAACTCCTGGTGTATCCATTATAATAGATTTATTTTCTTTAATTAATCTATTAAATATACTACTCTTACCAACATTAGGTTTACCAACTAAACATACTGTTTGCATAATTTACCTCCTTATCTAATTATATATTATTTTCATTATTACAAAACTTACTTTCAAATTAGTTTATTCTCATTGGATCGCTCATACTTCCTGATCCTGATACATAAGTTATGGAAGGCAAAAGACTAAAGGTCGCCCTCACGGCACGATTGCCACCCGCATAGTCACTGTTCACAAGGCCATCGTAGTACACAAGGAACACATAATCAGAATAGTTTGCAGAACGGGAAACAGTCCATTCATAGAGCCCCATATACATCCAATTATTATTTGTTACTGTTGTATTATTATATAAATTCATTGTTATTGTCCATGCTTCTGGACTTGCTGCAAATCCATAATCACTTACGTACATTAATCCTATTTTCGCACTATACGTTGTTGCATTATCTGTTGTATTTTTTGTTACTGGATTTACTACTTCATTTTGATATGCTGTTGCTGGAACTACAGATCTTATATTCGCATATGTATTTCCTCCGACTTTCCATGCCGTTATAGCTATCTTATTTGCCCATACGGAACCTATATTATTTATGAAATTCGTATTAAAATTTATTTTATTTAATAAGCTAGTACTCCATGTATTTTTTGCACTGCTCTTTGCTTTATAATTCCAATAGTAAACTCCTATTCTTTCCCCATCTCCGTATGTTCCTTTATATGTTCTAACCATTCCCAATTCTTTAAGTGTTTTCGAATAATCTCCATCTGTTCCTAGCTCATCTGTTGTCATATAATCATATTTGATTAATTTTACTAATTGCTTTCCACTTACTCCATGATAGTTATCTTCAAATACTCCGATTATTCTATATAGGTTATCAGTTGGACATGGACTTGTTGTTGAACCAAAACATACAAAGTTATTTGGATTTGCTCCAGCATATCTATATGAATTATCTCCTGCTCCATTAATTAAACTACTATCGTGATGGTATATTTCAGGCACATCAAGTTTACATTTTTGACTAAAAGAAATTATACAATTTGCTAGGTTATCGCCACTTTTACATACATCTTTAATATTAGAACAACTTACTTCTGGTTCCGGCTCAGGATTTGGTTCAGGATTTGGTTCAGGATTTGG
>ULOH01020036.1_pt1 | contig 14064 bp, 13 predicted proteins | sample 1952421 | NCBI WGS metagenome assembly ULOH01 (sample SAMEA4835599, study PRJEB28245) | human gut metagenome | biome: gut microbiome; material: fecal sample | place: Denmark | collected 2008
CTCATTTCAGGCAATGATATCAAAGCGAGAAGTACCATTGTAGCTAGTGAAAATGGGCAAGTTTCCATGAAAGCTGCTACTGATGTAACCATCGAAAACGGATATAATGAAGCTATGGATGACTACGGCTTAAAGTACAAAGAAAGTGGCTTCCTCTCTCATAAGACAACAGCCATAAAAAGCCATGACGAAAGCAAGACGGCAATTGGCAGTATGCTTTCTGGAGAAAAAGTAAGCATTACTTCTGTTGGAAACACCACTATCACCGCATCCAATGTGGTAGGTACGAACGACGTGTCTATCACTTCTGGTAAAGATACGATTATCACCAGCGCAGAAGAGAAAGAACAGCATGACTACGCCAAGCAGGTCAAGAAGAGCGGCCTCATGGGAAGCGGACTGGGCTTTACCATCGGGAAAGAAAAGAGAAACGACCAATACCAAGAAGCAGATACCTTACAGAAAACGTCGACTGTAGGCAGCTTGCAAGGAAATGTAACGGTTAATGCGAATAAGGATATCCATATAGACGCCTCTGACATTCTGGCAGGAAAAGACATTTCTATGACCGGAGAGAATGTCACCATCACCAGCAAAGACAATGTATATCGCAGTGATGAAAAGCATGCATACAAGAAGAGTGGGCTCACTGTCTCTGCTAATGGTGGAGCTGCTGACATACTAACAAACACCATTGATTATGCAATGAAGGCTTCCAATGCTAGAGATAAACAGCTGAAAGCACTTTATGGCGCAGAAGTCTACCAGACAATAGCAAAAGGGAAAGATGTCTTGAAAGATCTGTCAGGGAAAGGAATGCCCGATGTCAGCGTAGGAATCGGAACCAGCTCTTTTAAAGCGGAAACACACACAGAAACTACAGAAGCGGTAGGAAGCAATCTATTGGCGAATAAAGACATTCATATCACCGCCAAGAAAGACATCGAGATGAAAGGATCACAAGTTATTGGTAATAATGTTTCTATGAATGCGGGAGAAAATATCACCCTCAGTGTAGCAGAAAACAGAAGCACCAGTGACACGAAACAAAGCAGTAAGAGTAGCCAAGCAGGCATGAATTTTGCACCCACCGGAAATAGCTTCTATGCCAATGCCAGCAAGGGACAGGGTAATGAGACAGAAGAAACTTTAATCATACCGGTAGCCAAGTCATTGCTAGAAAAGACCTGATGATGGAAAGTGGTGAAGATACGACCTTACGTGGTAGCAATGCCTATGGGGATAAATTGACCATGAGGGTAGGTGGTAATCTGACCATCGAAAGCGTACAAGATGAAGATAACTATACATCTCATAATGAAAGTAAAGGCATGGGACTGTCCACAGGTACTAGCAAAACAACTAATGGACATGGTGGACTGACGGTAGGGACATCCAAAGGCAATACAGATTCTATTTACGAAAGTGTGACAAACCAAGCTGGCATCACTGCCGGTAGCCAAGGCTATGATGTCTCTGTCAAAGATACTACCCATCTCAAGGGTGGCTTGATGGATAGCCATGCAAGCCAAGACAAAAACACCCTTACCACAGGTACATTAGTATGGGAAGATATAGAGGACAAGGCAGACTATAAAGCAACCGCGAGCGGCAGAAACTATGGTGCCAGCTGGTCTCCGAAAGAAACGATTACAAATAAGGACGGTACGACACAAAAAGTAGGTGGGAATAAAGTAGCAACCAGTCCGGTTCAATCTCAACCGGTAAAAGAGAAATCTGATAGCACAACCAAATCCGCTATTTCAGAAGGAACGATTTCTATCACTGATAAAGAAAACCAGAAACAAGATATATCTGCTCTCAATCGAGATACAAAGAATACCTTGAACAAGTTGGAAAAGATTTTTGACAAAGAGAAGGTACAAGAACGACAAGCACTGGCTAACGAATTTGCCAAACTGGGAGCCGAAAAGATTGGTGATATTGCCAAAGAAAAGAACTGGTCCCCCAATGACCCTAGACGCTCTCTGCTTCATGGACTACTGGGTGGTATCTCTGCCAAACTAGGTGGAAACAGTATCCTGTCCGGTGTAGCCTCCGGAGCCACTATGGAAGGCTTGCAGCCCATGCTTGACACCTTCCTGAAAGACCATCCGGATATGAGAGAAGAAGTGTCTAGCATTTTCGGATATTGTGCAGGAAAACTCTTTGGCGGTGATGGAGATGTGGGCGCTGCTACGGCCTGGAATGGGACGAAGTTCAACTGGCTTACCCATGACAAAATGGATGAATATGCCGAAGAAATGAAGCAGGCTAAGACAGAAAAAGAACAAGAAACAATTATAGAAAAGTGGCTTCATATCAATGCACTGCAAGAAGATGATTGGTTAGCGGTACAAGGAAATGGCTCTTTTACTGATTTATCTGGAAAGAAAGGTGTATTGGTAAGAGATAGTCCAGTAACAGCACTAGGCAGCACCTTTGACTGGAAAGGTTCAGTCGCTACTACTATTATTGGCGAAGAGGCCGGATTACCGTGGATTTTAAATGAGAAATATGGTAGTCAAGGATTTATCAGGGCGCTTGGAAAATATAATGTAGTAGGAGTAGGTATCTCCGGTGCATTAGACTTGGTTGGAGACTATAATAATTACAGTAATGATGATTTTTTGAAGGCGATATTTATTGATACTGGAAAAATAGGAGTGGGTATTGCGTTAGGAATGCTTGTTCCTGTTCCAGGCGTATTGTATGCACCAATTTTGGATTATGGGGGATATAAGTTTAAAACAAGATACTTAAAAACGAATGCCCAAAAATTTCATGAAAGTAATATGAAAAGTAAGAAATCTTAGGAGAAGCCATGGATACATTTATAGGCGTTTTTGTGGATGTCATTTTAGCAATAACGATATGCTATACTGTACGAACTTTTAGGATAGATATACAAAGATGCAAAGGCATGAGGCAAAAGTATTGGCGGTTTTATCTGTTAGGTTATATTGGCCTTATGATATCACTAGCTTTACTTTTTATACTGATACATTCGATAAGTTTTGATTGTCTCCCTTTATCCTGGTTAATTATAATTTGGTCCATTATTCTGATCCTACTTCCAATATCAGCTATATTTAATTTATATGGCTGGATAAGGAACGCACAATATCTTTATAAAAATCAAGGCTCGCCGCTTCCCAATGATTATAAGGATAGAATTATTAAACTGTATGTCTGTTTAGGATGCGGGTGTTTAACAATAGGATCTGTTGTTTTAGGAATACTGAAATTTGTAATATAAAGAAATCGAGAGGCAGATGCAAGACATTATAGTGATTGTGAAAGCAAAAGATCCAACAGCAGCCTTAGAGGATTAAGCACGTGAGCAAAGTAAATGCAGCAAGGGATGGATATTATTTAGAAATATTGGTGATATTGCCAAAGAAAAAGGCTGGGACAAGAATGATACCAGAAGAACATTACTTCATGGGCTTTTAGGTGGTATCACAGCCAAACTAGGCGGGAACAATGTACTTTCTGGTGCAATGGCAGGAGCTGGTATGGAAAGTTTGCAGCCATTGCTGGACAATTTTCTGAAAGACCATCCGGATATGCGAGAAGAAGTGTCTAGCATTTTCGGATATTGTGCAGGAAAGCTGCTTGGTGGTGATGGAGAAACTGGTTCTGCTGTGGCATGGAATGGGACAAAGTTTAATTGGCTGAATCATGAGCAGATGGCTGAGTATGCAAAAGAATGGGATGCAGCGACAACAGAAGAGGAGAAGAAACAGGTAAAAGCCAAATGGCTAGAAATAAATGATGAACAAGAAGATAACTGGTTGAAAGAACAAGGCGTAGGTGATTATTGGGATTTACGTGGAATTAAAGGTCTGTACGTTGTAGAGAATCCCTATGTAGTACCTGGCAGTACATTTGATTGGAAGAGTTCTATTGCAACAGCTATTATTGGAGAAGAAGCCGGTCTGCCATGGGCGTTGAGTGAAAAATATGGCAGCAATGGTCTGGTAAAAGCCCTAGGGAAATACAATGCAGTTGGAATTGGGATTTCAGGGACTCTTGATTTTGCAAGTGATTATAAGGACTATAGCGGAAAAGATTTATTTGTTGCTACTCTTATAGATGGATGGAAAACTGGTACAGGCGTAATTATCGGCTTATATAACCCTTATATCGGGTTTGTTAGTGCTCCATTTCTGGATTTCGCAACGTTAAAATTAAAGGATCGGATATTGACCAAAGATGCTGATAAGCAAGAGAGGGGAAGAAATGGAAGGTAATATGAAGGAGTTGTTGCAAACAATATTATACTTAGGTGGCATAATGTATTCTATAATATATGGCTTGCAAAAATTAAAAAAGCAAAATTTTACATGTACAAAGAACAAGGCTTATTTTATAATGGGTACTTTTGGTATGACATTGGGTTTATCTTTATTTGCTTATTTAGTATATTGTTTAGAGTTTGCTGCCATGACCAGACACTATTTATTGTTACTGTTTTGTTATGCTTGCTTAACATTTCCAATATCAGGATATTTATACTTTACAAGCCTTATAAATGAAGCAGAGTATGGGGCGAAGAAAAATTATGATCACATATTTGCAGCGGAATATATGCTTTGGAGGAAAAAGAGGTGTTTTTGTGGTGCTTTTGGAGTCATCATGTGCATTATGACTTTAGCTTATTTTTTAATTTTACAATGATGCCACGACATATGAAAAGAGTGACATCTATGCCAATAAAGACCTGACCTTTACCGGCGGAAAAGACACCACCATCACAGGAAGCACTATGGCGGGAGATAGAGTCATCGGCAATGTGGGTGGTAATCTCTCCATCGAAACCAAGCAAGAAAGAAATACCTACGAAGAAAAGAACACCTCCGCCGGCGTGTCTATGAATTATGGTGTAAAAGATAGAAAAACAAGCCTTAGCGGTGGAGCCAGCCAAGGCAATACCAAGAGCAACTACGAAAGTGCCAAAGACCAGGCAGGTATCCGAGCAGGAAAAGAAGGCTATGACATTACTGTGAAAGATAACACCCATCTCAAAGGTAGTCTCATCGACAGTGACGCAACCAAAGAGAAGAATACCCTCACCACAGGCACCTTAACCTGGGAAGACATAGACAACAAAGCAGATTATAAAGCAGGCGGAGCAGGGATTTCCTATACGCCAAAAGATACTAATACGCAGCTGAACCAGAAAGGGCTGACCCCATCCATGACACCTACCGTCAAAGGAAAAGCAGATAGTACGACCAAGTCGGCTGTAGCAGATGGAACTATTACGATTACAGATAAAGAACACCAGAAACAAGATGTATCCACTCTGAATCGAGATACCAAGAATGCATTGAATCAACTGGAAGACATCTTTGATAAAACCAAAGTAGAAGAAAAGCAGGAACTGATAGGCATGCTGGAAAAGTACGGCAATCAGGCAATCCATACATACGCCGAAAGCAAGGGCTGGAAAGATGGATCTACGGAAAAGATGCTCTTCCACGGCGCTTTCGGGGCGCTCATGGGAGACATGGCAGGAGGAAGTGCAGCAACCGGTGCATTGTCAGGCAGTATAAATGAATATGTCATGGGTTATCTGACCAAGACAAAAGGCGAGGATTGGATGCAGAAACATCCTGATACAGTACAGTGGATTAGTATGGGCGTTGCATCTACGCTTGGGAAGTTAGCCAATGGAAGCGTATCTGAAGTGGCTGATATAGCATTAGCTGGAACCAAATGGAATTACTATGGATCTAGAAAAGATGAAAAAGGCAATATCTCTGGTATGGGGAAATTTGCAGCTCTGTTACAACCAGATGGTACTTATCAGTATGTGACGAATGTAAATGGTACTGATATTCCTATCAATCGAGAAGACTTGTACAAATATACGTCTGTGTGGATAGAGGACCCTGAAAATCCAGGAATGGGATATACCTATATCATAAATGGGGATGATGGAGACACTTATTATTCTGGAACATTTAAAGATGAGAGATTCGATAAGCAAAATAGGTCGATGATTTATCTTGGCGTGGACAATTGGAATGAGATGGAATCCATAATTCCTGGTTTTAGTAAGACTGACAAGGTAGGAGATAAAATTTTCCCTGAACTTTCTAAGGTTGATGAATTGAAGGCTTATTCTTGGTCAAAATCCTTGGCTAGCAATGCGTTATCCGAAAAAGCAAATATGGTTCCTAATGAGTTAGTCAAACAAAATTGGGGAGGCCCTTTATTTAAATATTTTACAAAAGCCGGTGGAGCTATAGGTGTACCTCTGACGTTAAGTGATATGATGGATGATTGGAATAATTATAGTGGTTATAGATTATGGCTGGCTTGGGGAAGTGATGGATTACCATTGTTTGGAGGAATTGCTGCTGGTAAACCATTTGGTATCATAGGAGCAGTAGGCGGTGCAATGGCTGGGGATCGAGCTAAAGACGGGATAAAAGATAAAATCCCAACCGATCAAGATATACAGTTGACTAAAGGTAGTAGTAAGGGAAAGTAATTATGATTAATATTAATGATATTCTGGACTTCCACTATTACGATTTTCAATTTCTAACAATTGTAATTTTTTACATTTTTATGTTGTTAAACCTCGTGAGGAGATATATCCGGGAAAGAAAGTATCCATTTGCTTATAGGTTCTTTGCCTATTTTGGTGGTTTTCTATTTTTCTTTTGGCCACTAATTTTGCCTTGCATAGTAAATAAAGAAATGACCGATTCAAATATTATTGTGAGTATTGGTCTTTTTATCTGGAGCCTTGGAACAATTTGTATGGGCATATCATTGAGATTATTGCCAGAAAATTCAACGATTAAAGATAAATCAATGCAGGAAAGAAGGAAACACTGGAAATTATGCATTGGCTTCGGAATTTATCTAATTATGCTGGCAATTGGGTTCATGTTTCTTGAGTGAAATGTCTAAATTAAAGTTACAAGGGCATGCTGTATCAATAAGCGCTATGGAAACGCTGATTAAATCGCAGAGTCAGATTTAATCAGTGTTTCCTTAGCGCGATGGATTCACCAAATATGTCTCATGACATCACGCAGAATAGCCTTGTTTCCGCAGAAGAGAAAATCAACTTGTATGCGGATCACAACATCACCATGCAGGACACCGTGCTACATGCAAAGAACCAAGATGTGCTGCATACCACCGCCGGCATCGCCGTCAAGGGCAAGGATGGCGTCCTTCTCATGGAAGCAGGAAAAGACATCCACCTCACCGGCGCGACGCTGGAAGCACTGGGAGACAACGGCTCCCTGATCCTGAAAGCAGGAAACAACATCCATCTGGACACGGATACTCTCGAAGCCAAGAAAGACATGACAGAGAACAGCGACAACTACATCCGCACCTATAGAAAAACAGAAACGACAAATACACTCGCGGCCGGGAAAACCATCACCCTCGCAGCGGGTGAGAATTTGAGTGCCAGAAATACGACGGTACTTTCAGAAAACGGTCAAATAACGGTTGCCGCCAAGGGTGACGTGAACCTGGAAAACGGCTATAATGAGTCTAGGGACGACTACGTTCTGAAATACAAGGAACGCGGTCTCCTCTCCAGCAAGACCACCACCATCAAGAGCCACGACGAAAGCAAAACAGCCACCGGCAGCTTACTCTCCTGCGACACCGTACAGATGGAAGCAGGAGCCAATATCACCATCAAAGGCTCTAGCATCGTAGGGCTCCATGATGTGACCATGACTTCCGGCAAAGACACCACCATCGAAAGCGCAGAAGAGAAAGAACAACACACCTACGACAAGCAAGTAAAAAAGAGCGGCCTCATGGGAAGCGGACTGGGCTTTACCATCGGGAAAGAAAAGAATAGCATAAAAAGGCTAGAAAAATTTAAGAAAAGAGGTAAATCTTTATGAATGAAATTATTCTAATAAAGGTATTTCTCTTTTTTGAGATTTGTCGTGTGTCGTTGAAATGCTTAAAAAATTTTCCTCAAGAATACTTCAAGGAAACGGCATTTATAGTCAAACATATTTTCTCCTATTCTGGATTTATGATTACATTATTAGTCTTTGTGTTTATTGAAAAAATTTCGCAATTCTTGTATATTGATGAACTTGATTTATTTGTAGGTATTTGTTTGGCAATTGACTTTTTTGCTATTGGTATTTCTGACAGTTTAAGAGAAAGAGCAGAACTAGACTATAAGTTTAAAAATAAACCGTTTGATAGTGAATATAGAAATAATCTAATACGGAGAAACCTATATATCTTAATAGAAGCCATTATGCTTTTAGGGGTGATTTTTTTCTATAAGATTCTTCCGGAAATGTAAAAGAAAATGCCACGACCTATGAGAAGAGTGAAATCTAGACGAATAAAGACCTGACCTTTGCCAGTGGAAAGGACACCACTATTGCAGGAAGTACGGTTGGTGATTTAGCAAAAAGTAATCTAAAAAATAAAATTCCAACAGATAAGCAATTAAAGGAACAAAATGATACTAAGGAGAAACCAAAAGATGAATAATATCTTTGTTGATATATATATATAGAAGGGTGCATTTTAGTGTGTGGGATTTTATCTGGAATTTATGCTGCTTATAGACAATATCAAATAGTAAAAAATACTCAGAAAATGAAGTATTTTACTATTTTTTTGCTATCGGTATTCTGGTTTGAACTAGCTTTGTTTGGTGGAATCATGATAATGAGTAAAAAGTATTTTCTACAAAGCCAACACATATTTTGTTATGAAATACTTCTTTTAGCATTGTCGAGTCTTTGCCAAGGAATATATTTACTTAAAAGTGCGTCTATCTCTAGTAAAAAGGAAAAAATAGACAGATTTAAAGGAAAGGTGGCGATTGGAGGTTCAATATATTTTATTTTTCTTGTCGTGTTATTTTGGGATTTGTAAACAAGTAAAAAAGAGCGGCCTCATGGGAAGCGGACTGGGCTTTACTATCGGGAAAGAAAAGAGAAACGACCAATACCAAGAAGCAGATACCTTACAGAAAACGTCGACCGTAGGCAGCTTGCAGGGCAATGTATCTATCTCTTCTCATTAATTGGACTGCTTCTATAAAGGGTCATATATAGGAAGGAGCCAAAATGATGAAAAAATTAACTCCGAAAAAGGTAATTATATGGCTACTTATGGTTGTTTTGGGATATCATGCCATCTTTGGTACAGCTAGGGTACTTATAGATTTTAAATATCCAATGGGAAGTAATGATAATACAATAGCTGCATTTGGAACACATCTTCGAACAGGAATACTCTATGAATACGAGCCAAGAAATACCCATAAATGGTTTTTATCAGATATTCAACCAGAATTACAGTCGGATACTAGATCTGATTTTATCGCAACGCCTTTAGAAGATAATGTATACGATTATGAAATACAGATGGGGTGGTTTTATCAATACAAGGTATTATATGTCCTTGGACGAAATGGTTTTTGGATTATAAATGCGGATCCATTTCATATTACTTTGTTGCGTAATAAAAATATTTCCCCAAAAAGTAGCAAAGATTTGGATGAAGCTCTTGAAAACTACGAAAAGTATGAAAATCAATTCACCCAGACTTATTCCGCAGCTGAATTAACACCAGAAGAACGAAAGGCCTACATTAAGTTGCAAGAAAAAGCACAACCTAGAATTCAAGAACTAAAGGAACTGGGATTGTATCCGTAATATCTTGACGAAGTAATGTCACCATCACCAGCAAAGACAATGTATATCACAGTGATGAAAAGCACGAATACAAGAAGAGTGGACTCACTGTCTCTGCTAATGGTGGAATTGTTGACATACTAGCAGATGCCATTGATTATGCAAAGAAGGCTTCCAATGCTAGAGATAAACAGCTAAAAGCACTCTATGGCGCAGAAGTCTATGAAACCATTGCCAAGGGGAAAGACTCTTTGAACAGCATCCTGTCCGGTGCAGCCTCCGGAGCCACTATGGAAGGCTTGCAGCCCATGTTTGACACCTTCCTGAAAGACCATCCGGATATGAGTATGAGGTAAATCAATCAAGCCCAGAAACAACACCATTTATACCTTTATTCAAAAACACGCTTAAAAATTTTTTCGGCGGTCTTGACATTGGGCTCATTATAGTTTGCGATCTACATTGGCATATTTCCGTGCGATGTATTATAATGTATACGACAAATTGTAAAAATTATTTTTAGAGATCTTACTATATGTATCGCTGCAACGCTGCCCTGCCGTGATGCCTCTGAAACTATGGGTGGCCAAAGGGTAGAGCATGGTAGATGAATATAAGAAATTCATCGGGGTACTGATCCTGGTCATTGCGGCCGCGGTCTCCGTATTCGTGATGAAGACGTACTACCCGGAATTTTATGACCAGACGATTCAGCTGACACTGGCGGGGGATATTGATGGCTTGGGTGATTATATCTCCTCTTTTGGCTATGGAGCCTTTGCGGTGAGTATTGGGCTTTTGATTTTCTGTAATGTCGTCGGGATCCCGACGATCCCCTTTCTTACAGTGAACGGAGCTCTTTTTGGTCTGATTCCGGGACTGGTGATCTCCTGGCTGGGGGAAGTCTTGGGAATCGAGCTGAGTTTTCATATCGGGCGTATCTTCTTCAGGCAGGAAGCGAGAAGCTTCATCGAGAAGCGGCATATGCTCGAGAAGCTTGATAAGTACAGCAGTGTGAAGCATATGATACTTACGAGGGCGATTCCCTATTCGCCGAATATTCTCTTCACGGCGGTCGCGGTGGTGTCGAAGCTGTCATCGAAGGAGCATTTCAAGGCGACGCTCATCGGCAAGATCCCCTCGGTCGTGATCGAGGTGGTCTTGGGACATGATCTCATTTATTTTCAGGAACACAGCACGCGTTTCATCTTGCTGTTCCTTCTGCTGATCGGCGGCTGCGTGTCGCATCGGATGTACAAAAAGAAACACCCCAATAAATAAGGGAGAAAGGATGCCGAAAGGCATCCTTTTTTGACTGGAGCTGATGGGAGAAAAGAGAGAGATTCCCGTGGATTTTCTTCGGCCTCTTCTGACTGAGGGAGCGTGCGTCCTTGACTCGGGAAGAACGAGGGCGCAACGCCATGAGCGGGGCTTGCTCCCTTTCCCTTCTTCCCGATAGAGTATATAATAAAAACAAAATGACGGAGAAGAAGGTGAAACACGTGGGACTCTTGAATCGGATTTCTTCCTGCTTTACGAAGAGCTCTTTTGCTTCCTGCTCTTGTGATGAGCGGGGGCAAGCTATAGATGAGGGGGCTCGGCAGATCCTCGCAGCGCTGGAAGAAGCGGGGAAAGAGGGCTATATCGTGGGCGGGTGCGTCCGTGATCTTGCGATGGGAAAGGTGCCGCATGACTGGGACATCACCACGTCGGCGCGTCCGGAGGAAATGCTCTCTATCGCTGCTTTGCGTGGTTGGAAAGCGATCGATGGCGGCGGACGCCGGTTCGGGACGGTCATCATTGTCCTGGGCGGTGAAAATTACGAAGTGACGACATTGCGCAGCGAGAAGTATGGAAGTGATGCCCATCGGCCGAGCGAGGTATCCTTTGCAAAGACGCTGAAAGAGGATCTCATGCGCCGTGATTTCACGGTGAACGCCATGGCGATGGATCGCAGAGGGCGGCTTCATGATGCGTTTGGCGGTCTTTCCGATATCGCGAGGAAACGTCTTCGGACGGTAGGGGATGCAGGAGAGCGTTTCTCAGAGGATGCGCTGCGCCTGTTTCGCGCCTGCCGGTTTGTGGCTCAGCTAGACTTTATGGCGGACAGCTCGCTGGTAGAGGGGATGGAGAGCGCTTTCCCTCGGGTCTCGGGGCTGTCGCTTGAACGTGTGCGCCAGGAGATGGACCGGCTGCTCGTTTCGAAGCATGCTGCGCGTGGCATGGATCTTCTGGTACGAAGCGGCCTCGCTCGCTGCTCCTGCCGCATCAAGGAAAAGGGAGGATATATGGAAGTCCCCATCCTGCCTGAGCTTTCTCATCTGGTGGGGCTGCCGCAGCAAAAGGAATTTCATAAGTATGATGCATGGTATCATACACTTGCAGTGCTTGAGGCGGTGAGCCCGGAGCCGCTTTTACGCTGGGCAGCGCTGCTTCATGATGTAGCCAAGGGGATGCCGGGGATCCGCGCGATACGGAAAGGCCGGCTCACGGACTATGGCCATGATAAGAAGGGGGCAGAGATGGCAAGGGATATCCTTATGCGCTATCGCCGGTCTCCTGCTTTCACGGAAGAGGTGGTCTGGCTGGTGGAGAATCATATGCGTTTTCATTTTTTCGCTAATTCGCCGGAAGCGGATGCAGAAAAATGGGTACGCCAGCTCGCAAGAGACCATGTATTCTCTTCTTCTGAAGCGATGGCGGAGAGCTTTCTCCATCTCAAAGACCTTTGCAAGGCGGACATCATTGGCTGCGGACGGCCTCTTTCCGCGACAGAAGGTCACGAAGCATTCGGCAACTATATGGCAGAGCTCTCGCGGCGTATGCCTGTTACCAGCAAGGAGCTGCACTATGCGAAGGATGTACCCGCTATTCTTGCTCCGCATGTCGCAGAGGGCATGAATAATCTGCTTTTCCGCGTGCAGAATGGCGATCTGGATAATACGGAAGAAGCGCTTCACGAGGCGGCACTGCGATTTGCGAAAAGACATAGGGATTAGAAGGGACTGGTGACTAGTGACTAGAGGCTAGGGATTGGGAGACGGGTAGATATCAGACGCTCTCGCATCGTCATTGAAAGCGTTGTCGAGAAATCTTTGTCATTCGCGGTTTATCGGTCGGTGATAGGAAAGCCCAAACGGGAAACCTGCTCTCCAGGAACTTTTCGGGCATCGCCCTATTTATACTCCGCGGCGCTTCTGATTTTTATGCGCCGCGCCAACCCCTTTGAACCTCTTGAACCCGTAGACCCCATTGACCCCATTGACCCCATTCACCCCATTTCATGAAAGGAGCTCGCATGAACCAGGAACAGCCCAGAAATAAAATGCGCATGAGAAGCGTCAACATCTCGAAAGCCATCAGTGTTTTGGTGGCTCTTCTTGTGCTGCGTCTTTTCTGGGTGCAGGTTATCGAAGGCAGCCGCTATGAAGAGATGGCGATGAATCAGACGGAGGGGAGCCAGACGCTCTACTCACCGCGCGGTACGATCTATGACAGGAATGGGAAGGAAATGGCTTTTTCCATCATGGTGAAGTCTCTTTATGGCGATCCGGGAATGCTAAATGTCTCTCCCAAAGAAGCGGCGAAGGCGCTGGCACCGATTCTGCACAAAAAAGAGAAAGACATCGAGGAACGACTCTCGCGAGATACGAGCTTCGTATGGCTGGAGCGCACGATGGATCCGGAAGACTCGGACAAGGTCAAGGATCTCATCAAAGAAAGGAAATGGGAAGGCCTCAGTTTCGTGGATGAAAGTCGTCGTTTCTATCCGAATGGCTCCATGGCGGCGAATGTTCTCGGCTTTGTCGGGATGGATGACAAGGGGCTCGACGGTCTTGAAATGTCGCTTGACAGTCTCATCCGCGGCGGCTCGAATAAGCAGCAGATCTTGACGGATGCCAGGGGAAATCCGATCCTGAAGTCAGTACTTACTCCATTCAAGGCGGAGAAGGAACGCTCTGTGTACCTGACCATTGATCAGAACATTCAGTTTTATGCGGAGCGTGCGCTTGACCGTGCGATGAAGACGACCCATGCGACGGGTGGCATCATCATTGTCATGGATCCAAAGACAGGAGAGATCCTGGCATTGGGAAATCAGCCATCCTATGATCCGAATCATTTCGAAAAAGCGGATGAGCGGCAGTTCAAGAACCGTGCCGTTGTCGATATTTATGAACCGGGCTCTACCTTCAAGCCGATCATCGCGGCGACGGCACTCTCGGCCGGGACCTACGATACGAAGCGCGTCTGGCATGACCCGGGTGTGGTCTGGGCATCCGGTCATCCCATCAAGAACTGGAATGAAGAATCTTACGGTGACGTGCGTCTCGTCGATATCATCAAGTGGTCGATCAATACGGGCTTTGCACATATCGGTCTTTTGACCGGCGGTGAG
>ULOH01028845.1_pt1 | contig 13848 bp, 7 predicted proteins | sample 1952421 | NCBI WGS metagenome assembly ULOH01 (sample SAMEA4835599, study PRJEB28245) | human gut metagenome | biome: gut microbiome; material: fecal sample | place: Denmark | collected 2008
CTGAACTCCGTTTTCTCTACCGATAAATCTACATTGGATGTAGTAAAGACGCAGGTAGACAGAATGAAGAAGATTGGTAAGTTATAAGTTTAGTGAAATTGTTAGTTGTTTTAGGAGGGTGTGCCATCAGTTCATGGTGCACCCTCTTTTTTTTATTGTATTTTTTTCGATTTTGTTGCCATATCTGCCACTCGTGTTGTAACACTCTGATTATGAGTGAATAATGGGTGGCAATAAGCGATATTTTTATTGTCACCTATTGCCACCTGTTGTCACTCCTATTGGTAAGCGATTCCGCTTACCGATGCTCCCGAAATTACGTCCCGACGTAGCATTTGCTGCGTCCCGACGTAATAACAGACGCGTCGCGACGCAGCAACAGATACGTCGCGATGTAATTTCAGATACATCCTGCCCAGAATCAAGTGAGCCTTATTCGAACTCCAGATAAACTTCACTTGAAATGAGAAACCAGAGGGGATGATTTTTTTTCTTTTCCTTCTTTTTGAAAGAAAGACCCTGAATTTCTTGGAAGTTTCAATCAAAAAGAGAGGGTATGTAATGCCCTCTCTTTTTGATTTTATCCGTTTCGAACATTGATTAATGTTCAAGATATAGTCCGTTTAGCTTTTCCAGGAAAACACAAACTTCATCATTTATCATTTCCATGAACCCATGAGTCTTTTTGTTCGATACACCAGGATATGGAGTATAGTAATGCTCCTCAATCGGTTCTCCCTGGTTTCTGCCAAACATCAGGTAAGCTATGTGATGCTGCTTGAGTACTGTAAGCAATGTCTCTGAAAAAATACTGGAATCACCAATAGATTCTACTCCTGTTGTCAGTCCGAAGACATTGTTGTGGTCTTGGGCAAAAGGCAGAGCCTGCTTCACAATCTCCTTGATGCTCTTCTGGTAGAGTGGGAGGTCGATGGCATTTTTGCTTTGCAGATATGTCACGTTGATCACATCAATCTTGTTGTCCGGATAGCGATCCATCAGATTCTTGCCCGGCTGGTAGGTTTCAGAATAACTATAAACTACATTCGTTACATCCTCGTCATCCAAGAGATCCTGTATCTTCTTGTAAAGACTGATATAGTCGTCTTTGCTGAGTTTACAGTACCATGTCTTACCGTCTACAGGAAGAAGATTGAGTACTACAGGTGCTTTGATACCATAACCATCTTGCAGTGTATCAAGATATTTGGCAACCTGTTTGGTATATTCCTCCAGCATATCATCATTGCCGTTATAATCAGGCATTGTCCAGTTCATGATGAGTAAGCCTCCCTTACGGAAGTGTTTCAGCACATCTTCCCTGATAGCCTTGAACGGAACGCCGTCTATGTTTTGTGATTTTCCATTTTCAATGCCAGCCAACTCATATCCATTTGCAGCTGGTCTGTAACCGCAGAGAGTTTTCAAGTCGCATCGGTCGCTGTCACATTGCCAGCGGTTCCAGCCTATTCCGGTTAAGGTTCCATACATCTGGCCTATCAGCGTACCTTTGTTGGCATACGCCTTGATGTTGGTTTTCAGATTCTCTGTGCGGGTTGTGAGACCGCTCATGGCAATCTCGTCATACGATTTCTTTTTCTTCTCACCGCATGAAGAGAAAGCCAGGAGGGCCGCGAACATCAATATAATATATTTGATTCTCATAATTTGTTATTCATTATAAGCCTTTTTCATAGCTTCCACTACTGTAGGGAGTGTCCACTGAGGAACCGTTCTGTCTTTTTCGCTGAAGATGCTCATCCAGTAGAAGGTCGCTACGCCGTATGCCTTTGCCTGCTTCACGATGTCGGCAGCCTGGTCGGCAGCAGCCTGAATCTCGCTGGCAGAACTGGTTTTGCTGACACTCTTGCTTCCGTGAGTACCGTATTCACCGATGATGCAAGGTATGCCCTTGCTGATGAACTTATTGTTCAGGCGGGTGAACATATTCTTGATATCATTGCTGCAGGAAGCATCCCACTTGCCTTTCTGGGCAAACCAATCCCATGGATCATAGGTGTGAACTTCTACGGCGATATGTCCATCCACCTTGTCGGTAGGGATGACGAGGTTGTTCAATACGTCGTCACCATTAGCTGCAGCATAGGTATTGATGATGAGGTTGCGGGTCTCGTTGTTGCCACCGGTAGCACGTACTGCATTCACGAAACTCTGGGCATATCCGTTCAAACCCTTATAGCTGCTTGCGCTCTTTGGTGCATTCCAGGTGTTGTCGGCATCAAGCATCTCGTTGTAACCTTCGAACACCAGATGATGGTCGTAGTTCTTGAAACGGGTGGCAATCTGGGTCCAGAGATATTCAAACTTCTCCTTGTTCTCTTTATAGTTGGCTTCATCAGCCTTGATCCAGTGCTTCACATCCTTATCGTCTGCACCTGTATCATGGTGAACATTCAGGATGCAGTACATTCCGTTATCAATGACGTAATCAACGATTTCCTGTATTCTGTTCATCCAGGCTTCATCCACGGTTCCGTCTTCCTTCATGTGCTGGAACCAGGTAACGGGGATGCGGACGGAATTAAAACCGTTCTTCTTCAGGAAATCTACCATCGGTTTGGTCGTTGGCTCCTGTCCCCATGCTTTCTCAAAATCAGTAACCGAGTTGCTGTTCATGTTCATCCACATGGCAACTACATCTGTGCAGTTGCCGAAATTGGTACCGATGCCCATGTTCTTCACAGCATCTACTGCGTTTTCCTCTACGTAGTTGGCATTCAGGTTCACCTGGTCACGGGTAATCACGTTCTTGCTGCTCAATGCTGCCTTCCACCAGTCGTTGGATGGCATGTTGCTTCCATACCAAGGCATGAAGAAACTCCATTTTGCACCGGCGTTCCATGCTTCGTCAATACCTGCGGTAGCTGTATTGTTGTTGACATCAGTTCCGCACTCAGCCAGAGCGATGAGTTTACCAGGATAGCGTGCCTGAATCTCCTTGAACTCCTGAGCCTGCTTGGCAGCATCATAACCGTAGAGGTCGCGACCGATGATATCTACATACTTGTCGCCGGGATACCAGTCGGCATCATTGTCATAGGTATTGGCATCGCCATTGTAATTCTGTGTGGTCCAAGCCCATATCAGGTTGTGGATTCCCTTGTTCTGGAAGTAATTAAACATGGTCTGCCAAAGCTTCTTGTAGGTCTCGGCACCATCATATCCCCACCAGAACCAGGATTTGCCCCAGCTGGCACCAGATTTCAGACAGGCATTACCGGCAGCCTCATGGAAAGGACGCCAAACGGCAACAACGCCTGCATCCTGCAACTTCTGCAGAACTTCCACCACCTTGTCCATCTCCTGATAGAACCATTTGTTCTCCCAAGTGCCTGCCGTCAATACGTTGGCTGCCTTAAAGGTGGTTTCGGATGGGGTGCAGGTCACACCGCTACCATCTGTTCCCGGAACTGTGCTTTCTGTCTTAGGCACGTTGAAGTGCCACATCAGCGATACCAGTCCGCCCTGGTCTGCCCAGTTGGTGACAGGAGTGATGTCGTTATAGTTGATCCATCCGTTGGAACCCTGCTTAGGAACATAGATATGGATGAAGTCATAGCAGTTCATGGCAGGGTATTTGCCTGTTGCCTTATAGATTTTGTCTGCTTCCTGGGTGTTCCAGTTGACGTAGGCGATGACCGAAGAGATGGTCTTGCTGCCATAATTCAGCTGCAGATATTTGTATAGACGCTTGGTCTTTTCTGTAGCAGCAGGGTCAGCGAGATTCACATCGCCTACTTCGCTTTCGTGATAGATAGAGAAGACAACATTGTTAATCTTGTTGATGTCGTAGGTTTCGAAAGCACCGAATTCAAAGCCTTTCACATAAATTTCCAGTTGGTTGTTGGCATTGTGCTTCATGCTGCTGATGGTATTGCTTTCGCCAGTCAGATTCCATTCAGCTTGCTTTCCTTCCGAATTGTTGATGGTAATCTTGTCACCATCAGTTTGTGCCAAGGCAGTGAATGAAATCATTACTGCCAGGAGTGAGAGTAATATCTTTTTCATTGTCTTGCTACTTTGATGGATTTGTTATTGATTTTAATGATGTATACGCCGTGGGTCAGCTCATCCAGCGGGATGATGGTCTTGTCTCCGGCGAGGATAGGGGAGAGGCTTACAGCCTTTCCGTCGAGAGCGAAGGCGCTCACCTTGTTGTGGGGTCCATCCACGATGAGGCGGTCACCTTCGAAGGCAAACTTACTGTTAGCTTCAATTTGCTGGATGCCCGTAGTGATACCGTAGGTGAAGGTCGAAACCTTCCACAGTTCGTAACTTGCGGTAGTGGCAGTGGAAGTCACGGTCATCTTGTCATTTCCGAAGGTTATTTCCGGTTGAGTGCTCAGTGCAAACTCTATCTTGCTACCATCGTTGAATGATACAAACAGCGACTTGCCGTCGGCAGCTTTGGCTGAGATGCAGCTCAGAGCTATCAGTAAGGATAATGCTATTTTCTTCATATCGGGTTGATGTTTTGGTTTTAATTAAAAATGTGGCGCAGTTGATATAACTACACCACAAATTTACGAATTATATTTCACATAAATGCGTTTTTTATGTTAAATATTCTAGCTTATGGAAGGATTGTAATCTTGGTAACGCCTGTCAAGTCGCCCTGAATAGCAAAGCCACATGAGTTAGCAACTTCTACAGCTGTTTCATCAAAAACATATTCAAGTTTACGTTCTGAAGGATTCCAGTCTGCAATAGTTGTTATATTTGGCCAACCATTTTCATTCTTATTGATCTGTACTTGTCCCTTGACGGTAGGGTCTTTGTACACAATCAACTTAGAACCAACTTTTACCTTTACTTTTTCAAATACTTCTTTGGTCAAATAGAATTTTCCACTGCCACTTGACCATGAGAAATCAAATGGATATGTTATTTTCCCATTATCCATATTCGTTACAAGTTCTGCGATATCCTTTTCTGCAGGAACCACCTTGAACTCTGGACCTTCAATCTTGTTGCCGTCTGGGTCTTCCATCACGATCTTGTAGGTACCAACTTCTGCATTGGCAGGAACCTGGCATACAATCTCAGTATTGGTACGAGAGGTATAGCGGTTTACCTTGTAAGAACCGATATAGAGGTTCTGGATGTTCTGGAAGTTCTTGCCAGTGATGGTGATGGTTGAACCTGCTGTAGCTTCTCCAGGAGTGATAGAAGCGATAGCTGGATCGGTAGCTGCCTTGATGCTCAATGCATCCTTCACCTCTATGGTTGTACCATTCTTCAGGTTGAGCTTGAAGCCTGTACCGGCGCATGCTGCAGGAACAGTTACTGCTATGGCATTGGCATTCTGAGCTGCAAATTTCTCAACGGTCTGCTCTACATCGCCAGGGAAGGTGATGCTTGCTACGAGGTCGAGATTTGTACCCTTGATGATGGTCTTATCGCCAGCTGTGATAGCTGCTGGTGTGCAAGAAGCTACGGTTGGCTTCACCAAAGTATAGGCTACTGTTACAGTCTTGCCGTTGGCGAGACTCAATGTGATATCGCCTTCCTGTGCATCCTCAGGAACAGTGGCAGTTACCTTGGTTGTCTCTACCTTGTTGAGCTGAGATGCTGCAGCATTAGGGAATGCAATGCCTGTAATCAGATCCATATCCTTACCGGTAATGGTGAGTTCTGCACCATTCTTCACTGGGTTAGGTGTTGCAACGAGCTGGGTAGGAACTACGGTAATGATGTTGCCTACAGGAACCTCGATACCGCTCTTGGTTACTACATAGAAGGTACCGTCTGTAGCCTTGGCAGGAACAGCAACAGTAATCTCTGCTGCACTCTGTGACTTAAAGCCGGCTGCATCTACAGTTGCACCTTCAAACTTCACGCTGACAATCTGGTCGAATGAAGTACCCTTGATGCTGAGGATTTCGCCTGCCTTGATGTTGCGGTCCTTGATAGGAGTAGCCTCTGGAGTATTGATGGTCAACTCTTCCTTGGTCTCCAGGGAAGTACCGTCCTTGGTGGCGTCTGTCAATGTGATGACACCTGTACGAGCCTCTGTCGGAATCTTCACCTGGATGGTATAGCGGTCGTGACCTACGAACTCTGCCTCCTTGATGGTATCGCTACCTGCGAAGATAACGCCGTGCATCAGGTTGAGGTAATCACCCTTGATGGTTACTACATCGCCTACATTACCTACCATAGTACCTTCGCTACCTACGAAGAACTTGGTGATTTCGATGTCCTCACGATAGGTGATAGGAGATACGGATGTAATCTCGCCGCCCTTCTTGGTCTTCAGTACAATCTGACCCGGCTCGCATTTCTCGGCAGGAACCTGGATGGAAATCTTGCTGTTGTAACCGCTTTGGAGAGTCTCGTATGCGGTGATAGGATCTGCACCTGGAAGGTTGACAGACTCAATCTGGTCCAGATTGGTACCATAGAGATATAAGGTACCGCCACGGAGCACTGGGCATGGACCGAATGACTGGAGAGAAATCTCGTTACCATACTGGTCGGTAGAGAGGTCATCTCCGTCGCTGCACGCTGTCAGCGATAGCCCTACGAGGGCTACCACCAACATAGCGAATATTTTGCTTATCTTTTTCATATCAATTCAGATTATAAGTTTATTTGTTTGGAACCACACGGATGTTGTCAATCTTGATGATTGGGTTACAGTCTACACCGGTAGGCAATACGCTGGCATCATTGTATGCACCCTTGACAACAAAGATGTTGAAGGCACTGAAGTCGTTCACACCTGTATAGCTCAATCCCTTGTTGCCATCGTAGTCATAGACGAAGTCTGCCAATGGAATGGTTACGGTTACCCACTTACCTTCGGTGTTATATGTCTTGTCGTCTGTATTCTGCCATGGCATGTAGAGGGCACGTGCCAACTTACCCTGCTCGTGGAAGAAGGTGTTGTTGGCTCCTGCCAATACGTTGCCATAGATATCCTGTACACCTGCACCACCATTGGAAACCTGGCTTACGCTACCAAAGTAAATCTGCATAGGTGCAGCCGACCAACCGTTGTCCTTAGGGATGCACATCTCAAACTTCAGGCTCATGTTCTTCCAATCGCTGAAGTCTGCAAGATCCTGCATACGTGGACGGCTGGAGTAGGTCTCTGGGTCCTGCCAGCTTCCTGGCCAGTACTCGAACGAGAAGTTACCGTCGTTCCAGCCACCATCTGCGCCCATGGCTGTCTCACCGAGTACCATGTAGTTGCCAGAAAGTGATGTGCCATCAGATGTAATGGTACGATTGTGCCAACCATTGTTGCCCAACACTTCTCCACCTTCCTTCCAAGGAGTATCGAAGTCGAAGAGCATACCGCGGTTGTCCATATAGCGGAAGCCAGCCTTGGTAGTACCGTTGATGGTTGTGATGGTAATAGGCTCGTGCTTAGGCATATCCTCTGGCATGTTGAAGCGGATGCTGTTCTGGGTGATCTTCAGGTCCTTGTAAGGAATGGTGTAGTTATCACCCACCTTGATAGTCAGATGACTGTTGTCGTAATCCAGGAAGTAGTCTCCCTTGATGGTTACTTCCTCGCCTGGAGCTGCCCACTCGTTGCTCATGCTGTGGATGGTTGGAGCTGGCACGATGGTCTTGAAATCGTATGCCACGGTGTCCTGCTTGCTGGTGATGAAGTAGATCTTATCACTTACCTCGTTAGGGATAGCCTTTGGCACGGTTACGATGATGGTGTTGTCCGTCATGTAACTGGTGTTCAGGACTGCAGACTGGTCGTTGAAGTTGATTTGGGTCACACTTCTCAGGTTTCTACCCACAATACAGATGGTATTGTTGAGAGATGCGGCAGTAAGGAGAGAGTCCTTGCTGGCAGCATCCACTGGTCGAACATAATCGATAGTAGGAGTTCCACCTGTCACTTCATACTTGTCTGGCTCGTCCTCGCAAGAAGTGAATCCTGCGCCGGCTGCAACAAGTGCCATGGCGAATAAAGCCCCATTTATATTCTTGATATTCATAATGAAATTCTCTTTATTGATTAATAACTATATGTATTACGTACATCCACATGGATTGGAGAAGCGTTGCTACCCAAATTAGGGTTCAAGGCTACATCCTCTGTTGGGAATGGCAATGTAAAGCTGCTGGCTGTTACATTAGGTGCTGGGGTATTCTCATCATACTCCATTTCTGAGTTGTCCCATGTGCCACTGTTATAGTATGCCTTGTAAACATCATCGCAGTTCCACATCTGGTTTCGGTGCTGTGCCTTCAACTCCTTGATGCAGTTGTCTACATCGTAGTATGCGCGGCGTACGTAATCGTACCAGCGGTCACCCTCACCTGCAAACTCCAGGCGGCGCTCCTTCCAGATGTCATCAAATGTAAGAGAAGTCTTTGTTACGACCCCTTTCCACTCGTATGCACGGCCACGAACCTTGTTGAAGCAATCCAGGGCAAGTGCATCGGTATTGTTACCCATCTGTACCTGTGCCTCTGCATAAATCAGATAAATGTCTGACAAACGGAGGAGTGGAGTAGGGAGAGCATTAGACATACGGGTTGGAGTGATGCCCAATTCTTCCTTGTGGTCATAGTTGTCACCATAGAGGTGCTTCACGTTGCTACCACCGCAAGGACCCTGGCACTGACCAGTTGCAGCTGCATTGTAATCCTTGTTATACCAGAAATCCAGGTAAGAGAATCCCTTCTTCAGACCGTCCTTCTGTGCATTGGCAGGAAGATCGTGGTCTCTCCAGAAGTAAGAATATACATCGCCTGGCATCATGATGGTTGCCTTACGACGGTGGTCAGGATCTACACGGTTTGCTGGATCATCCTTAGGAGATACACCGAAGGCTTCCATCAAATCGATAGATGGACCGCCCCAACCGCCCCAGCAGTCACCATTCTCATCGAAACCTTCTGGAGCTAAGTCGCTCTGGAGGGTGTTCTGAGAAGTCCACTGAGTACCTACTGTCCAGCGCCATGCAATCAGAATTTCGTCGCAGAACTGGTTAGAGCCACGGAAGATGTCCTCGTAGTGCTCCATCAGTTCTCTGCCTGAGTTCTCGATGACATCCTTGGCATATTCGGCTGCCTTCTTCAAATCGTACTGATTCAAGGAGCCCGAAACACCAGCCTTGGTCAGATAAACCTTACTGAGCAGACCTTCTGCACAGTAGTAGTCGATGCGACCCGAAGTGCTCTTTTCCTTAGGAAGAAGCTCCATCGCCTTTTCCAGGGTCATGATGATATATTCATAAACATCAGCTTTCTCTACCTTGCTAACACTATTGTAGTCACCTTTACCAAGACTTTCTGAGTTGCTGTGGATGATAGGCACATCACCGAAGGTACGTACCAGATAAAAGTATGCCATCGCCTTCCAGGCAAGACACTCGCCCATGCACTGGTTTTTTACCTTTTCTGAGGTGTTGATGGCGTTCTTCAATGATTCGTAAACGGTACTGCAGTGACCAATCTCTGCCCAGAGTGAGTAAGACATGTTTACCAGGTCCTCATCGGTACCATTGGTACTGAAGTTCATGTAAGGGCTTGAGCCCCAATACATATTACCCGACATAACCTCACCAACCTTGATGAAACCACGCTGGAAACCATACCAAGGTGAGTTATAGAGATAGTTTACGCCCGAGATGCAGGAAGCATCACCGTTGTAATAGTTCTCTGTGTTGTAATTGTCCTCTACAGGTTTGTCAAGGAAGTCTCCGCAAGAGGTCATTCCCATACCGAGGAGCATTACAAATGCTGTATATTTAATATTCTTAAATTTCATAACTGTTCGTTTTGGATATTAGAATGATAAGTTCAAACCAAATGTAACGGTGGTTGGAGAAGGGTAGCGACCGAAATCCAGACCATATACATTCGCACTCTGAGTAGAGAGACCTACCTCTGGGTCGTAACCGCTGTAACCGGTGATGGTGAAGAGGTTAGATGCTGTGAGAGTCAGTCGGAGATTGGTCAGACCAATCTTCTGGATGAGCTTCTGGTCGAATGTGTATCCCAGAGCCATGCTCTTCAAGCGGAGGTATGAACCATCCTCGATATAACGGTCGCTGAATGCGTCGTTATCGTTAGGGTCGTTGATGGATGCACGTGGGTACATCGAGTTTGGATTGTCAACGGTCAGATTAGAGATGTTGTCATACCAGTTACCAGTCTGGTTTCCATCCTTGGCTACGAGGTGAACTCGCTTGTTGACATCTTTCAACTGGTTGCTCCATGGAGAGTTCATGTGAGTCATCTTCATGTTCAGATAGTTGGCTACCTTGGCGCCTACAGAACCATTGATGAAGATATTCAGGTCGAAGTTCTTGTAGCGGAAGGTATTGTTCCATCCGAAGGTCCACTTTGGCAGTGGAGAACCGATGTTGGTCTTATCATTCTCGTCGATGATACCATCGCCGTTGATATCCTTGTACTTCAAGTCACCTACATAGGTGGTGTTGCTGCGGCTGAACTTAGATGGGTCGTCAATCCATGCATAGTGCTTGGTGCCATCTGCATCTGTTGTTACAGAGATTGGGTTGTTCTTCTGCAGGGTCTGTACTGGAGAACTGATGATATCGTTGTAATCCTTATATACTCCCTCTACTACGTAACCGTAGAAGTTGTAGAGTGATTCGCCTGGTGCAGAACGGGAAACAACGTCGCTCCACTGTCCCTTACCGAGCAATGCGGTACTGCCGGAAAGACTCTTCAACTTGTTCTTGTTGATAGAGATGGTGGCGTCTGAACGCCAGTCGAAGTCCTTGGTGACGATAGGGTGGGTATTGAGGGCAATCTCAAGACCGGTGTTCTCGATGTCGCCATAGTTTCCGTATGGTGCAGCGAGGGCTGAAGATGCATTACCGCTGGTACCCATGATGGAAGGCAGGTTGAGCTGCATCAGCATGTCCTTACTCATCTTCTTGTACCAGTCTACGGTCAGGTTCACACGACTGTTGAAGAAACCGAGGTCAAGACCTACGTTCCACTGCTCCTGAGTCTCCCACTTGATATCGAGGTTCTTCAGGTTGGCAGGGCGGAAGCTGGTACCCAGGGCTGTATCCATGGTGCTCATCGCAGAACCCCACTTGTAACCACCGATATTGGAGTTACCTGTCTGCCCCCAACCGAGACGCAACTTACCATTGCTCAACCACTTGATGCTCTTCATGAACTGCTCGTTGGTGAAACGCCAACCCAAAGCCAATGAATGGAAACCTGCCCAACGGTTGTTTGGACCGAAGTTAGAGCTACCATCATAACGATAGGTATAGGTAGCGAGATAACGATCATCGTAGTTGTAGGTTTCACGGGTGAAGAAGGAAGCCATAGATGAACTTCCCCAACCTGAACCAATCTGTGGGTCGCCCTGGCCCAATGCTGGGTTGTGAACTACATCGTTAGGAAGATTGGTGTTGAATGCTGATACATAGTCATATTTTGATTCCCAGCACTCCTGTCCGAGCATAGCTGTGATACTATGTTTGCCGATAGTTGTAGAATATTGCAGATAGTTGTTCAATGACCAGAAGGTATTGCTGTTCTTCTGCAGACGGCTTTGGTTGCTCTGACGCTTCCAGGTTCCGAGGTCAATCATCGGATTATAGGTCTCACCTTTGGATGCACCGATATCGAAACCTAACTGGCTGTGCCAGGTCATGCCCTTCATCAGGGTGATATCTGCAAAGACACTACCGTTTAAGCTCTGGCGGTCGAGCAGAATATCGTCTTCCATAGCCATGGCGATAGGGTTAGGATTGGTGAATCCTTCCTTAGATACGCTTGAGTAGCCGCCATCAATATTGTAAATCTGGATATCTGGAGGTGTAGTCAATGAGTAGTTGATCAAACCTTCTGCACCGTCTGCCAGCTTCAAGCTTTCTGCTGTCTTTGAATAAGTTGCGTTCAAGCCGAGCTTGAACCACTTCTTCAACTGTGCAGAGAGGTTCACACGCATAGAGTAGCGCTGGAATTCAGATCCGATGATGGTACCATCCTGGTCTGTCCAGTTGCCTGAAATATAGTAGTTTACCTTATCTGTACCACCCTCTGCGGCAATCTGGTGAGACTGCTGCCATGCTGTCTGGAAAATAGCATCCTGCCAGTTGGTACCGATACCGAGGATTGATGGATCGCTATATACTGGGTCTGGCTTGGAGATTTCGCCCTGGTTAGCCAGATCGTTGTAATATTCTGCAAACTCGCGCAAGTTCATGATATCCAGGCGCTTGCTCTGTCGGCTTGCAGCTACGCTACCGGTATAGGTAAACTTAGCTTCGCCTGCCTTACCCTTCTTAGTAGTAATCAAAACGACACCATTGGCACCCTGTGCACCATAAATGGCGGTAGCAGAAGCATCCTTCAATACTTCCATGCTGACGATATCGCTAGGGTTGATCAAAGACAATGGAGATACTGCAGAGTGAGAACCATTACCGAGCTTGTCACCCAAACCGAGTGATGAACCACTGTTGCTCTGGGAGTTGAAGATGACACCATCTACAACGTACAATGGCTCTGAGTTGGCGTTGATGGTAGCGATACCACGAACGCTAACGGCTACGGCAGAACCTGGCTGACCGGAAGTCTGGACAGCGTTCACACCGGAAATCTTACCCTGGAATGCCTGGTCTACGTTGGTGATAGGAGTCTGCTTCAATGTCTTTTCATCCATGGAAGCAGAAGCACCAGCGAGGTCGCTCTTCTTCATGGTACCATAACCTACAACTACTACTTCTTGAAGACTGTTGTTGTCTTCGGTCAAAGTAATGTTGTACTTGTTCTGACCGCCCACCTTAAATGATTTGGTGATGTATCCTACATAAGTTACCTCTACAGTCTGTCCGGCACCTACATTCAGTGTGTAGTTACCATCAAAGTCTGTCACTGCGGCATTTTTTGTGCCTTTCACTTTTACTGTTGCACCGATGATAGGACCCATTGCATCGGATACGTTACCAGTAATCTTCTTGGTCTGTTGCACAGCCTGATTCGTTGTGATCTGGGCTGCGAAAGTTTGCTGAGGGGAGATGCCGAGAAGACTCAGGGCAGCTACACTAGCAAGCAACTTTTCTCTACTTTTTAAGTTCATACAATTTTTGTTAGTTGGTTAAAACAGTTTGGCTCTTTCACTTATACGATCGATACGGGAAAGAATCCAAATCGGATTATTGCTCTCTGATTATTCCTTCGTCATCTTTTTCTGATGAGAAGAAAAGGCTAGAGGCTAGCTCTAGGTTGCATTTACTTTTTCCATTGTTGTGATTATATTTATTTGTTTTTATATTGTTTATTCTAAACCTTTAGGCTATTTTGTAAATCTGCTGCAAAGATAGCTATTTTTTGCAAAATAGCTTGTACATATTTTGCTGATTACTAATACTTTTCTGCTTTAGTGAAAATAAAATGTAATTTTCGTCATATTTATTAAAGATTAAGTGTTAGCGTTACAATTTATTTACTTGATGGTTGATTTATATTAATTATTCTATTATTTATCTATTATATATAAGGTACGCGTACATTATTTATTATATGAATTGTCATAACCTTTTGTGCTTTGTTAATTGGTCTTTGGTTGTTTCCGGTCAATTCTTGAGTTGAATAGAGTGTGTGTGTTGTTGTTTTCTTTGCTTTTTCTGACTTGATGTGTGTCAATTCTTATTTCTGTTTTCAGATATTTTCGAATATTTTTCTGCCTTTGCAACAAAGTATGTTTATTCAGCAAAATAATACACGGATATATCGGAAATTGTGCCTAACTTTGCAACCGTAAAACTGAATGTTTAACTAACAAGATTATCAACGACAATATGAATCATCGTATAGCAAATGTTTTTAGGTTAATAATTATAGGTGTTCTGATGA
>ULOH01033503.1_pt1 | contig 13792 bp, 19 predicted proteins | sample 1952421 | NCBI WGS metagenome assembly ULOH01 (sample SAMEA4835599, study PRJEB28245) | human gut metagenome | biome: gut microbiome; material: fecal sample | place: Denmark | collected 2008
TATATTGTCCATAAAAAATGCCCCTCTTTGAATTTATTAATCTGCTTAATAAAATTTATGAGGAGCATTTCTCATTTATTCACTTTAATTTATTTTTCTTTAAAAAAATTCATAAGGTCTTGTCGTTTATTTATGTCCAGCTTGTTAAATATAGTTTTCATTGTGGATTTTACTGTACTTTCCGCAATAAAAAGTTCTCCTGCAATTTCTTTATTACTAAGACGTCCGGCGGCTAACTTTGCCACTTCAAGTTCTCTTGCTGTAAGTCCGAAATTGTCTTTGTTTTTTGCATTTTTAAGTATACTTCTGACACCTGCACCATATTTAGCCGCTACGCCTGCAATCTTCTTAACGAAATTCCTGTATTTCATATCCATGCCATAAGATGTAACGATTTCCGATATATGAGTATAATTTTCAACAAAAGGCATAACAAAACTGTTTGCAAGTGCTATATCTAATGCAGTGCCTAAAATTCTTACAGCCTTATCTTTGTTACCAAGCATATTATTCGCGATGGCAATATAAATGTATAAATATATCTTTGGCATCTCATTTGAAAAGATTGATGCAACACCTAACAATTCCCCGCTTATACCTAAAAACCTGGTGTATTGTTCCGTGAGAAGAAGCCATTTACCATATATAATATCAGCATAACTCATGCACATAATATTGACGTTATTTTCAACAGTTTCCCAGTCTGTAAGCCATTTGCTGACACTCTTCGCATTGTCTGTCGTAATGTCTACGAAACCTTTCGCAAGTTCCGATAAAACGATATATTCATGGTCTAAACCGTTAAAATCCATATTTTTCACAGAAAGACTGTCATAATTCTGCTTGAAATCATCGTATTTACCGTTATTAAGGCATATCCTGGTCAATAAAAGCTTTGCACCCACAGAAATACTGTACTGTTCCCTGCTGTCAGACATGTAAAGAGATTTATGGCACAAAATCGCCGCAGCATCGAATTCTCCCCGGTTAAAAAGAATCTCTGCTTTCATAAGCGCATCCGCACCTTTGCCGTGCCCTCCGGACAACTCGTAATAATATGGCATACATTCCACAAGTTTTGTAAGTTCCTCGTCTGCTTTTTCCTCCTCTGTATGATACAGATGAAGAATTGAAGGACAGCTGAAGTTAAAAGGTATCTTTGAAGTAACACCATTTACCGGAAAATACGAATAATCAAGTGCCTGTCTGTAAAATCCATTCATAATTTCAATATTGTTAAATTCTGTGTATCCCTTTACAAAATAGAGATTCCCAAGATAATTCGCTTTGTCCATATCATTAAGCTCATTATCTTCTTCTATGTCATACACTATCTCCATAGGATACTGTATCAGATAATTTCTCTCGTTATAAAAGAAAAGAACAAGGCACATAAGTGTGGTAAAATAATAATTCTTTTTTCTGGCTTCTGTGGGACACTCTTTTATGATTTTCATAAAAAAGTCCTTATTTTCTGCCTTTAGGACAGGGTAAATCTTATGGAATTCGGGTTTTGAACCATATATCTTTTCCCATTCATCTATTTCGTAGAAACATTTATATGCTGCAAAAAAATCATCCCTTTTTATAAACACAGCACCGGCTTTTTCCAATATTCCTCTTTTAGACTCTTTTTCCGTATCAGTAATGATTTCTTTTAAAAAGTCTTTGAACATATCCCTTATGCAGTAGCGGCATTTCCCGGTATCATATTCGATAAAATACGAAGTGTTCATAAAAAGCAATAATTCTTTTTCTGTCATAAGACTTATCTTAAAATCCATGATTTCTTTAATTGAAACCGAATCAATGATAAAAAGCAGCATAAGTCTTTCTTTGGTTTTGTCCGATAGTCTGTCCCACAATATATTTTTAATTATTTTGTCCTTAATATCAACCTTCTGCTGCAATAACGAAAGCTCTATTGATGTTACATAGCCTTTTGTAAGTCCGTATATTGCATTGCTTTCTTCTTCATTAATATCCGAACCGTTTAATCTGTAATACTCACAGATATCGTCCGGTGTAAAGACAAAGTACTCCTTGCCGATATACAGAATATTACCGGATTCCACCCCATTGCGGACAATTTGCGAATCAATATAAGACATAATCATAATAAAATGAATTTTGTTATTCATATTGCCTGCAAGACTGCTTATAAGTGTATTAAATTCATCACAACTTACAAGATGGTAATTATCAATCACAATATAGAGTTCATCCTGCAATCTGATGTTTTTTATTATTTCTCTTATCTTTGCAATATGTCCGTCATTTTTGGGAAAACCGATACTTTTAAGTAACACAGATGCACCGGAATCATACTGACCCAGTGCATCACATAAATCGTAAAAAAATATTTCAGTGGACGAAGACAATACTGAAATCGTTCTTACCTCGTCCTTATGCTCTTTTGAAAAAAAGGATGCTGCTTCTGTTTTACCGTATCCCGCGGGTGCATCAATAACAGTAATATCATACAATGGTATTTTGTCAATTTTATTTCTGAGTCTCTCGTTAATGTATATAATATTTTCACCGTTAGGATCGTTTATTTTCATCAAAAATCATTCCTTTACCATGGCATATCAAGATTCTCAACTTTGGCAGTTCTTTCCATAAGCATACCTGTTGATTTACTGGCAGAAAAATCCTTATCAAACAATATCTGGTTGACTGTTTTTACAATAGGCATTTCAACATTGTATTTTTCAGAAAGTTCTGCTGCCGCTTTGGCGGAATACACACCTTCAACTACCATATGAACCTCAGCCATGGCTTCTTCCATTGTCTTACCCTGTCCCATAAGAATTCCGGCTCTTCTGTTTCTGCTGTGCATACTTGCACATGTAACAATCAGATCACCAATTCCGGATAAGCCATAGAATGTCTGAAGCTTACCACCCATGGCAACACCGAGTCTTGCTATCTCATGAATACCTCTCGTTATAAGAGCAGCCTTGGTATTATCGCCGTATCCCAGTCCGTCAGCCACACCTGCGGCAAGGGCAATTACGTTCTTAAGCGAACCGCCAAGCTCTATTCCTAACACATCAGGACTTGTATATACCCTGAATACATCACTGTTAAAAATATCCTGAAGATACAATGCGAAATCCTTGTCTGCCGCACCTACAACACATGTTGTAGGGAGAAATCTGCTTACTTCCTCCGCATGGCTTGGTCCTGAAAGAACAGCGGTCTTACAGTCAGGAATCTCTTCCTCTATTATCTGTGTCATGGTTCTTAAAGTTCCCTCTTCTATGCCTTTTGCAACATTAACAATTTTAAGATTCTTAACACCTGTTAAATAAAGTTCTTTTGCCGTACTTCTCACATAAGGAGAGGCAACTGCCATAATAAGAATGTCATTATTCTCCGCAAGTGCTTTAAGATCTTCTGATAAAACGATTTCCTTAGGAATCATTACACCGGGAAGTGAACGTTCATTCTGTCCGGTCTCTCTTATTGCATCTAATTCCGCCTTAACCTTGGACCACACTGTTACTTTATGGCTATTACGGTTAAGTGTCATGGCTAATCCGAGTGCCCATCCTCCGGCACCCATTATTCCAACATTTGCCATATTAAAATCCTCCAAATAATTATAATTCTATTCTTTTTCTCCGCGTTCCCTGATAATAAATCTTAAAGCCGTACCTCTGAAACCAAAAGTATCTCTTATCTTATTCTCAAGGTAACGTGTATATGAGAAATGCATAAGTTCTTTGTTATTTACAAATATGACAAATGTAGGCGGTTTAACACTTACCTGAGTCATATAAAAAATCTTAAGTCTCTTGCCCTTATCTGAAGGTGGCTGCTGCATTGCAACCGCTTCTGATAAAATTTCATTAAGAACACCTGTCTGAATCCTTAAATTCTGATTCTCAATTACCATATCTATGGTATCGAAAATCTTACCTACTCTCTGTCCTGTCTTGGCAGAAATAAAAAGTATCTCCGCATACGGCATAAACGAAAGTATGTCTTTAATTCTGTTGGTGTGTTCATATATGGTCTTGTCATTTTTCTCAATGGCATCCCATTTATTTACAACAACAATTATGCCTTTACCTCTTTCGTGTGCAATTCCCGCAATCTTGGCATCCTGCTCTGTAACGCCTTCCGTCGCATCAATTACAACAAGGACAACATCTGCCCTCTCAACCGCCGTTACAGTTCTGATTATACTGTATCTTTCAAGTTCTTCTTTTATCTTATTCTTACGTCTTAATCCGGCTGTATCGATAAATACATATTCATTACCGTTGTAAGTAATATCCGTATCAATGGCATCTCTTGTTGTTCCCGCTATATCGGAAACAATAACCCTGCTTTCGCCGACTATTTTGTTGATAATGGATGATTTACCTACATTAGGCTTACCAACAATGGCGATTCGAGGTCTTTCATCTTCTTCATCCTCTGCCGCACTTTCAGGGAAATGCTTAACAACCTCATCAAGCATATCGCCGATTCCCAACTTGCCTACAGAAGAAACCGGTACAGGATCACCGATTCCAAGATTATAGAATTCATATACATCTGTCATCATCTTCTGGAAGCTGTCCACTTTATTGACAACAAGAACAACAGGCTTACCTGATCGTCTTAACATATTGGCTACTTTGGAATCAGAATCCACAAGTCCCTGCCTTACATCCACCATAAAAATGATGACATCTGCCGATGCAATGGCAATCTCAGCCTGTTCTCTCATTTGCGACAAAATAATATCCTTTGATTCGGGTTCAATACCACCTGTATCAATCAGTGTAAAATTATAATTCAGCCATGTAACATCAGCATAAATTCTGTCCCTTGTTACTCCTGGCGTATCTTTAACTATTGAAATCTGTTCGCCTGCCAAAGCGTTAAAAAGCGTTGATTTACCTACATTAGGTCTTCCAACGATGGCTACTACCGGTTTGCTCATAGCAACATACTCCATATCTTTATATTTTTTAGATATTCTCTAACTAAAATATCATATCAACATTTATCCTCTTTGTAAAGATTCACTTGACGATGTTTTCATTGATATTTATACTATTAGTGATAAATTTAGAAGGAGGATATTATGAGTAATAATATTTTTGACAATACAATCCCTGTAGGTCCCCTTAAGCTTATTGTAATGGATAGCTGCAAAGAGCTTGGTGAAGGCGTTGACAAATACATCGCTAACCTGCGTCGTACAAGGGATCACGCCGATAAAGCCAGTATAGCATTTAAAGGATATGAGGAGGATTCATACCTTGTAAAAGCAGAATGTCCAAGATTCGGTTCCGGTGAATCAAAGGGTATGATTAAATCATCAATCCGTGGTGCTGACCTTTTTATCATGACAGATGTTATGAACCATTCTATGACTTATTCCGTATGCGGTGAGACCAATTATATGTCTCCTGATAACCATTTTCAGGATTTAAAGCGTGTAATTGCCGCTTCTTCGGCTTTTGCAAAGAGAATTACGGTAATTTTACCATTCTTATATGAAAGCAGACAGCACAAGAGAACCAAACTTGAATCCCTTGATTCTTCTCTTGCACTTAACGAACTTGTCAGCTACGGTGTCAACAATATTATTACATTTGATGCTCACGACCCAAGAATTGATAACTCAATTCCACTTAACGGATTTGATAATTTCCTTCCTCCGTTCCAGTTCATTAAAGCTCTTCTTGAGAAGAACAATGACATTAAAATTGATAACGAGCACCTTATGATTATATCTCCTGATGAGGGAGCTATGCACAGAGCCGTATATTTTTCAAATGTTCTCGGTGTTGATATGGGTATGTTCTATAAGCGCCGCGATTATTCAAAGGTTGTCAACGGACGTAATCCTATAGTTGCCCATGAGTTCCTCGGCGATAATGTTGAGGGCAAAGACGTTATTATCATGGATGATATGATTTCTTCCGGTGAAAGTATGCTTGATACTGCAAGAGAATTAAAAGAAAGAAAAGCCAGACGTGTATTTATCTGCACAACTTTCGGTCTTTTCACAGACGGTCTTGAAAAATTTGATGACTACTATAACAATGGTTATTTCCATGGTGTAATCACTACTAACCTTACATATCAGACTCCGGAACTTAAAGCAAAGCCTTACTACTACGAAGCTGATATGACTGCGTTCCTCGGTACAATCATTGATTCAATCAATCACGATGTATCAATCGCAGGTCTTATGGACCCAACCAACAGAATCCGGAAGATGGTGGATGATTACAATAAGGCAAACCATTTAAAATAAAGCTGATTTAAAAAAGGGACTGTTAAAAAGTCCCTTAATTCCAGCGTGGTGCCCATGGCACCACGCTATTTTTTTACGTTTCTCCGCTGCTTGAGACGGGAATTTGGTTATTCTGTTATGGTGGTTCTACCTTTTTTGCTTATTTTGTTCACTTGGGTAGAGATTTTTTGTGAGCCGGTGTGGGATTTTCTACCTTTCTTCGCCTTTTCAGCCGTTTGGGTAGAGATTTGATTTTTCCTAATGTGGATTTCTCTACCCTTTTCTGCTTTTCCAAGCCATTTAGGTAGAGATTTGATTTTTCCTGTTGTGAATTTATCTACCTTTTCTGCCATTCCCAGTCATTTAGGTAGAGTTTTGATTTTCCATGTCATGGGATTCTCTACCTTTTTCGTTTTTTTCAGCCGTTTGGGTAAAGATTTTATTTTCCCTACTGTGAATTTTTCTACCTTTTCTACCATTCCAAGCTGTTTAGATAGAAATGTAAAACATAGCCATTAATTATGATATCCATTTTATCGGCAACAGCTTTATATCACGTATATTCTATTCTAACTTCCTTTATTGGTTTCAAAAAAGTCTCTACATCATAATATAAATTTTCCAATATAGGAATAAGGTCAATATATTTCTCAACCTCATCCATTCCTTGGTATTTTGCCATTTTTTCAATCCAAATAAAATACCCAGTGCCTTATTTTTATCTATAATATAACAAATGCTGCAAGTCACAAGCGATGATATCACAAGTGACAAAAGAAAATTATATATGCATCCTACGCGCGACAGAGAAATAAAATACTGGCATAAAACAACTACAGGAAAATGAATTATATAAAATACATAGGATAGCTTCTGGCAGTATGTAATGAATGTGTTTGAAAAATCGAGATACGTTTTTCCAAAACAAATCAATGCCGGAATTCCGGTTGCAAATGACAGGTAATTACAGATATTATTTAATAATGTATAATCCTCAATATATACGAATAAAATAACGTTCATTAACGAAGTAACAACAAACGTAATAAAAAATACCTACTTAAATTTTATAAGTATTTCCGTAAAATCCCTGTTATCAGCCAGATAATATCCAAGCAGATACAGGCACAGATAGGTTGGAATTTTCTTGCCAAAAAAACGTTAATTCCCGTCAAACATTCTTATTACCTTTTTCTATATTAATCGATGAAATTATAGAATAAACTATTAGTACAACAGCAATAATTACTACCGGATAATACAGCCAGCCGGTTTTAATAATTACCTCTATTGTGTTAATCAAAAACATAATTCCTATCAGCAAAAAAACAAATTCCCGACTGCTTATAATGAGGCTTTTTATTCATTGTCTCACGTTCCTGTTTTGAAGCAAAAATATAAGCATTATTAAACAAAAATCCTTTTTCATTAAACTGTCTGTAACTAAGTACAAAACCATACTAATGCCACAACACACGAAATAATTGCTAATACTATATTTTCCATACCAATACCTTGTTTTTCTACATATTAAAATCTGTCTATTTCTTAACCTGAAGCTCTGCAAGTGCCGCATAGTGTTTTACATCAAATTCTTCAGGTGCAATCTCTGAAAGCATTTTCAGGTGTTCCTCCTCCCAAGCTTGCAGCTCTGCATCCGAGAGCGATGCCCCTACCCCACGGCAGGCTTTCATTCTACCGTTCCACGTTTCTCTGGTAAAGTGTACATTTAACGTATATTCCTCATGGTATACAACATTAAATTTTAGATTATAACAATCCGGAATTTGAATAGGGTGCATTTTTTCTCTTGCCCCACTCCATACAGGACTATATTTTAAAACAAGTTCTTCACTTTTACCGGCAATGTAATCTTCATACGGAAGCCACGCCATATATAAGACAAGTAATTTTCCACCCGGTTTCAACATTTGACATAATTTTGGCATAACTTTTTCATGGTCAAAATACCAGAAACACTGACACGCCGTAACAACGTCAAAACTTTCTATAGGAAAATTTATATTTTCCGTTGCAACAGTCTCGTAGTCAATATCCATTCCGACAGACAGTTTCTTAGCCTGCTCAATCTGTTCTGCAGAGATATCTATGCCTGTCCACTTTCCACCATACGGATACAGATTTCTCGGCAAAACCCCTGTTCCCGTTCCGATATCTAAAATACTCTGTCCATCTTTGCATAAACCACGGTCAAGGATTTTCTCATAAAATTCTTTAGGATAAATATCACGATATTTTGCATAATCCGTAGAAACTTTTCCCCAGTCAAATCCTTTTCCGCCATCAATAGCGTTATCTCTGATAAGCAAACAATTTCACCTCCGTACTACTGTCAAGCACTATTATAACATAAAAATAACGGCACTGTATATCACTTTAGCAATATACAATGCCGTGTGTTCTGCTTTCTAATTTATATAGCCGTCATATTTTGAGATGATTTCACTACAGCCGTTTTCTCTTTCTGCATTTTTCTCAAGTTCAATCTGTTTTTGCTTATATTCCAGCCATTCTTTTTCTGTGAAAATTTTCTCTGCAGTATCTTTGCACCTCTCCGAAAGAATTTTCCATACTGTATCCGAATAGCTGCATATAAACATAGGAAACTTTTCTTCATCAAGTGCAATAATGTATTTTCCATACATCAGACGCCATTCTTCCGCTGTATAACGGCTGTTTTTTCCTTTGTTTTTCCTGAACATCCAAGGACAGTCATCAATGCAGAGACACTTTATATCTTTATATTGATATTTTTTATGCTGTATTTTTCCAATCACATTATGAAATATGATATTTTCTCCAAGCTCCAGATATCCTGAGGTTTCCGGCATTTTCGTTATAAAGCACAGCATGCTAAAAACAACTACGCCTATAGCCGCCACAAACAGTCCCATACCAATTTTTCCGAATATCATAAAGATAACAAATGCTATTAAAAACGGTAACGCCAATATTAATTTTCCGATAAGCTCAAATACTCTTTGGCTTTTTGATTTTTCTGTTTTCTTTTCTACTTTTTTATGTATGGGATAACGCACTACTCCGGCAACTCCATTTCACTATTCATTTTAACAAATCCATACTTTTCATATAATGGACGTCCCATATCCGTCGCTTCCAATGAAATAGACGAGATTCCTTTACTCTTAATTTCCTTAATCAGCATATCTAATGTTTTATAGGCAATCCCTTTTCTTCTATATTTAGGATTAGTATACATATTCATGATGTACGCTTTTTTACCGCTTGGATTGTGATATGTGGGCATTACCTGGAAAAAACTAACGCCACCGGTTCCGATACATCCACTCTCATCAAAAACCAAATAAGCGATATGTGAACCATCAGAAAGAGCTTTTTGATAATAAAGATAAGACTGCCTTTCTACTTCACCCATATCAGTATCAGCACAAAGTTTATTGGCTGCCCTTAATACTTCTATTCTTGTTTCTACCAATGTATTTATATCTTCAAGTGTTGCTCTTTTATATATTAAATCCATATTGAATTAGCTCCTCCAAATTTCCGGCTTCAGGTTGTATTTTTTTCATAAATATCTGCTATCGCCCTTTTCAAATCTGTAATCGTATTTCATCTTTTACCTCTTTTACAAGAATATAATCTGTATTATACGTTGACACTGCAAAGATTCCAATTTGATGTTCTGCAAGAATACCTGATATTTTTGCCAGAATTCCTATTAACGAAAAATCAAGAACGCCCTGAATACGTATTCCTCTCCAATCATCGTCACGCTCAATCGTATTCAGTGGTGTATCTTCTGTTTTACACTGCCGAAAATAAGTAATTATATTTTCGCATCTGTGCAAATATAATCATTTCTACCCGGTTTCTAATTTCTTCCGGATATTCCACTGCCTTTTCAAGCAATTCTGTTACATCATTTTTAGTAAATTGAAACCTAATATTTATTTTATACAAAGATTCCGAGATATCTAATTGTTCATCAAATTCACTACTTATTGTTTTTGACTGAACGCTATCCATAAGCGTATAAACATCTCCTGACAATGGATAATCCATAGTTGTATCTGCAAGCAGACCCGCACCATTATCAAAAATTGGACAATATGCGTAGTCCCCTTTTCCATTCATCAGAACTGCAATATTATGTGTGTGACGGTCTTCATTTAAGAAAAATGCATCAATTGTCAATAGTTTATTCATATAAATGCCAAAATTTCTAAGTCCTGTCATACGTTCTACCTGTTGCACTAAAAAATGTAAGCGTTCTTTATGAGCCGGTATTCTATACATTGCTTTGTATAAACCTCCTCCAAAAAAATTCTTAAACAAACGCTCCAATGTAATAATCTGCCAGTCATCGCTCAGAAAGTTTTTGCTTTTCACACCATTATATATTACGGTACCGTATTTTATTTTTTCAAGATCATAACAAACAAATTCTTTCTTATCCAATGTTGACTTTTTCAGAAGATTGGAAATCATATACTCTGCCAGACCTTCATAACCTGTATAATCTGCTTTATACCATATTCCTTCATTCTCCCATTTTAGCTGATTTCCCTTTGAAGACTGGCGGTCGTTTGTCCTGATATTCTGTTCAAATAATTCTATCATGCATCTACCTCTCTATGCGAATCCAAAAATTATCTTCTGCCATTCGTCCTTCAGTCTTCTCTATAATCATAATCGGATCATAAAATGGCAGCCCCAAATCCTTCAATATCAATTTCATCTTATCTCTGCTTTCCGGAAAACATCTTGATTTCAGGAACTCCTGATAATCATTATAATCCGGATTTTCTACACTACCGAAAGCACGGAACATGACCTTATCTGTATAATTTTTTATTTTCACTTTTTGCTCCTGCTCATTCACATCAATCAACGTACAAACTTCCTGCTTATACATGTACCATATTCTGAGTGTCCACACTTTTTCAGGTATCTTCACTTCCTGCTCATATTCCGGATATTTTTGCAACATTTTTAAAAACGGAACAATTGGTCCGCGAATTATTTCTTCACTTCTCTCCCAACGCTCTACTGTCGGCTTGGAACAATTGATAAATTCTGCAAATTCTTTTTGTGTCAAATGTAATTCTTTTCTAATCTGTTTAATTTCCTTTGCAGTTGTATATTCCGGTGTTATATATAACCTTTCTTTCATAAACTCACCTTCCAGCTTTATAATTCCCGACTTTTTCTTTATTAAATCATAAAATCTTATATTTGTAAACAAAAACCATTATTTTAATGGTTTTTGTTATGCTAAAAACAATCAAAATAATGGTTAGTTATGTCAATATAGATATAATCGCCGATATAAAGCCACCATATACACATTACTGCTGTCTTGTAGCGAAAATTGTCATATTTTACATATTGATAATTCTTATTCCTTATGTGCTCCTGTAATTTCAATTGGGTTTCCATCAGGGTCCATAAAAGTAAAATACCAATATGGTGAAAAAACATTAAGATACCGAATAGGAGTCAAATTTTTTCCTATTCCCAACTCTACAATACGCTGATACTCCTTATCTAAATCATCCACACCTAAATTAATGAACACTTTTCTTGAATTTACATCATTTGCAATGCCAACCATATCGTCATATTCGGGATAAATTTCGCCCTTCGTTTCTTTTTTCTCAGGATATAGTTCATCATAATATCCATTCATAAGACACAAATTCAATCCGTCATTATTAAACATTGCAAATCTTTTTCCATTAGTTGCACTTACTTTCATTTCTAATAGTTTTTCGTAAAAATATAATGATTTATCAAAATCTTTAACAACTAAATATATTGAACTGTATTTCATTCATTACCTCCATTTTGCAAATTCCGGTATAAAGCCACCATATACACATTACTGCTGTCTTGCAGCGAAAAGTCCATCTACATAAGCGGAAAATAATTCCTCTGTTATTGTAAGTCTTAAAAGATTTGCTCCCTGAACAGCAAAATAAAAAAATTGAGCTAATGCTGCATTAACAATATTTTCCTTTAATACTTTATTCTCAATTTCATTCTTTCCTTTTGGTTGTTTCTTTTTAAATATTCCCATTAAACAATTCTCCTTTTAAATTTATCTTGGGATTCCATCATCATTAAAATGTTTTTTCAAAGCTTTCTCTGTCGGATATATTGATGCAATCATAATAAAACATTGAATTATTTGTACAATGTTTCCACATCATTCTTCCTGTAATGACCATTACAATAGGAATTATCATATCACATATTAACATAAACCACCAAAACCACATAAAAACCGCCTCCTTAACGATTTTACCAATTCCATAAGCCTGAAGTGAATGATACTATTAGATGGTCCAATATCCATCATAAGCATAACCGGTTTTGCCAATCAACAAATGTTCAGATTTAGCAAAGCCTACTCTCTGAATTGCTTTCATTCTTTCTACTGCATAGATTGGTGCCTTAGTAAGCACGCCTTTACATCCTAACATTTCTTCAAGTTTTTGATGTAACAAGTGAAAAAATATCATACAATGATTCTTCCTGTTCGTAATCGCTTCTCACATCCACTCTAAAAATTCCCATGTTGTTAAATTCATCCTCTGACACTCTAACACATAATTCTACTGTTCCAATTACACTTAATATTGACTTATCAACAATAGAAAGCCTGACAAACCAGCCGTTTTCATATGCCATATGCCAAAAGCGGATAGCCTCTGCCATTCTTTCTTCTGTTGCATAATAAAAATTATCTCCATCACAATTATCGCTGTTAAAAAATGGCAATGCATTTTTATCGCTATATACTTTTAATAAATCATTACAGTCCTCATCTTGAAATAATCTAAGGATGAACCTTTCACTTTTTAAGGTTGGACATGTTTCATAAATATTCATAAGTTTCCTCCAAATTCCGTTTTGCCAAATTCATATCTGTATTATAACATAAAAAATCGGCACTAATATTAATTTTCCGATAAATTCAAATACTTTTATATTCTAATTATTATATAAAAAATAACACACATGTTTGCTCCTATTTCATATTGATTAATCCAAGTCCCACAAGACATACAATAATACCAACTATTTTATTCCATGTTATAGATTCTTTATAGCCTATATATCCAACAAAAATAAGAATTACACCCAGTATTGATGATGTAACAATCTGGGCTGTACTTATCTTCCAACCTGCTTTATATGCATATATAAATCCGACTTCAAGACCTACAATCACTAATCCGAGTACAAAAGGTATCCAATTCGTTTTCTTCAATTCAGCCAAAATATTACGACTGTTCCCCAGAACAAAAAACATAATAAGAGATGCTGCAGCCCCTACAAGATAAGTAATAATCAAAGAAGCAAATGGGTTCATATTTTCAGGAACTCCCTTTGTACATACCTGATATACAGTATTTGAAAACACAACTAATATAACCGGCCAGATATATTGAAACATAAATAATTCCTCCTACATATATAAAATAATTAAATAAAAAATAAAACAGCCAGACTATCACTAGCCTGACTGTCGGGAGG
>ULOH01027305.1_pt1 | contig 13491 bp, 10 predicted proteins | sample 1952421 | NCBI WGS metagenome assembly ULOH01 (sample SAMEA4835599, study PRJEB28245) | human gut metagenome | biome: gut microbiome; material: fecal sample | place: Denmark | collected 2008
AAGAGTATTGAACTTTGTCAACACTCTGAAGAATATATTCCATATTCTGAAGAAAAAATGGATAATTATTTCTTAGAAGAGTGGCAGAAGGAGCTTGTGCGAGAAGGAAGATTTGCACCTTGGAGTTTTAAAAAGAAATCAACTTCAAGTGAACCACTTAGTGATGGTCAGTACTATAAAGATGACTCAGATAATTAGGAGGTAAATAAGATGGGATTATTTAAGAGTTTAGTAGAATTTAGTACAAAATGGAAACTTATAGATAAGCATGGTTGGGGTGCAGGACTTTTGTATGAAGATGAAGTTAACAAAAGAAAGTTAGACAAACTTGATAGAGAATACTCAAATATACTAGAAGAAGGTAAAAGAGACTACTTTAAAATAGGTGATGACATAATTAAAAATAACAAATATATAACTAAAGAAGAAAAAGAAGAATTGTTTAGTATTCTATCAAAAATTGATAATACAAATGACAGTGATTTAGTTATTATGCTTGGAAATGAGTTAAAAACAATTGGACGAAAGATTATATTCAATAATTATATAAGAGATGTTTTAATGCAAATAAACGATGTAGTTATGAACAATGAAAAAGTTTATCCAGAAGAAAGACAAACCTTTTTAGATTACTATGACAAAATAAATAAAGTTGACGATTTTACTAGGAAGAGATATATAATCATTGAACTATTAGATTACTTAGAGGCTAATAAAATAAAAATAACTAACAGAAAAGAATTTACTGATGGAATAGATATGCTTAATAAAACATTAGAGGAAGATAAATAGAAAGAAGGAGTAAAAGTATGAATAACCAAAAGGAATTAGAAAGAAATGAGTTACATAAAACAATATGGAAGATGGCAGATGACTTGCGTGGGTCTGTAGATGGATGGGATTTTAAACAATATGTTTTAGGTTTATTATTCTATAGATTTATATCCGAAAATTTAACTAGTTATTTAAATGAAGAAGAAAGAAAAGCAGGTAACCCTGATTTTGACTATACAAAACTAAGTGATGAAGAAGCTGAATATGGTAGAGAAGATACTCTAGCAGATAAAGGTTTTTATATATTACCTAGTGAATTATTCTGTAACTTAAGGAAAAGAGCAAGTGAAGATAAAGACTTAAATATTACATTAGGTAAAATACTTGATAACATAGAAAACTCGGCAAAAGGTACGGCTTCTGAAGATGACATGAAAGGTTTATTTGATGACTTAGATTTTAATAGTAATAAACTTGGTAACATTGTTGATGATAGAAACACTAAAATTATTAAAATGTTAAATGCAATAGGAGATTTAAAACTAGGAGACTATAAAGATAACACAATAGATACATTTGGAGATGCTTACGAATTTTTAATGACTATGTATGCTTCAAATGCTGGTAAATCAGGTGGAGAATTCTTTACTCCTCAAGAAGTAGGAGAATTACTTGCCAAAATAACTGTCATGGGTAAAACTGAAATAAATAAAGTATATGATCCAGCATGTGGTTCAGGTTCACTACTACTTAAATTTGCTAAAGTACTTGGTAAAGACAATATAAAACAAGGTTTCTTTGGACAAGAAATAAATATAACAACATATAACCTTTGTAGAATAAATATGTTTTTACATGATATAAACTATAATAAATTTAGTATAGAACTAGGAGATACTTTACTTCATCCAGCACATGAAGAAGAGGAACCGTTTGACGCGATAGTATCAAATCCACCATATTCAATTAAATGGGCTGGTAAATCAAACCCACTTCTTATAAATGACCATAGATTTGCACCAGCAGGAATACTTGCGCCAGAGTCTAAAGCAGACCTTGCATTTACTATGCATATGCTATCTTATTTAAGTTCTAAAGGAACAGCAGCAATAGTTGAATTTCCAGGAGTACTTTATAGAGGTGGAGCAGAAGAAAAAATAAGAAAATACTTAGTTGATAACAACTTTGTAGATACAGTCATACAACTACCTAGCGACTTATTTTTTGGTACTTCAATAGCAACTTGCATAATAGTACTTAAAAAGAATAAACAAGATAATAACATTTTATTTATAGATGCTTCTAATGAATTTGTAAGAGGAAGTAATAAGAATAAACTATCCGATGAAAACATAGAAAACATACTAACACTTATTAAAAATAGAACTAATGAAGAAAATAAATCAGTACTAGTAACATATGAAGAAATAAGTAACAATAGTTATAACTTGTCAGTTAACTCATATTTAAAAGTTACCCCTAATGAAGAAGAAATAGATATAGTAGAGTTAAATAAAAAGATAAAAGAAATAGTAGAAAAACAAGATAAAGTTAGGAAAGAATTAGACCAAATTATAGAAGAATTGGAGTCTGATAGTAATGAGTAAGATAGAAGAGTTGATAAAAAAGTTATGTCCTAATGGAGTAGAGTATAAAGATTTAAATAGTGTTTTTAAACTTTTTTCTGGAATGAGAGACGTTTCAAATAAATGGAAAGAAACAGGAAATTGTCAATTTATAGATTATATGAATGCCTATAAAAACCAAAAAATTGATGTAACTAAATTACCATATGCAACTGTAAAATCGTTAAATCAAAACATATTAAAAAGAGGAGATTTGTTATTGACAAGTGCTTCTGAAGTAAGGGAAGAATGTGCAATATGTTCTGTAATAGAAAATGATATTGAAGACAACATATTTATGGATGATCATTTATTCGGTTTAAGATTAAAAGATATGTATATAGACAAAATCAATACAACTTTTATAAGCTATTACTTGAATTCTGAACCATTCAGATGTAATTTAAAGAAAGCAATACGAGGGGTTACTAGATTTTACATATCAAATGATAATTACTTAAAATTAAAAGTTCCAGTACCACCATTAGAAGTACAAGAAGAAATAGTAAGAATACTAGATAAGTTTGGAGAGTTGGAGACAGAGTTAGAGGCAGAGTTAGAGGCAAGGAAGAGTCAGTATGAGTTTTGTCGTGGCAAATTATTAAATAACAATGCGAGTAAAATAGTAAAGCTTGGAGAAGGTTGCCTTGTTAGTTCAGGTGGTACACCTTCTAAAAAAAAGACAGAGTATTGGGAAAATGGAGATATAAAATGGCTTGGATCTTCAGTATGTTGTAACAAAAAAACAGTAGAAGAGGTAACAGATAAAATTACAGAGGTAGGATTAAAAAATTCATCAGCAAAAATTTTAACTCCTAAAACTACCCTTATAGCGATGGTTGGCGCAACAATAGGAAAAGTTGCTTTTCTTGAATTTGAAGCATGTACAAACCAAAATGTTGCCAGCTTAATTCCAAAAGATACATCATTTCTTAATTCGGACTATTTATTTTATGCATGTAGAAACCTATATTCACAATTTGTTGAATATTCAAAAGGAAAATTTTCAATTGCTAGTCTTGGATATATTAAAAATTTAGAAATAAAAGTACCTTCATTACAAGAACAAGAAAGAATAGTTAACATACTTGATAAATTTGATAAACTAGTTAATGATATTTCAGAAGGTTTACCTGCTGAAATAGAAGCAAGAAGAAAACAATACGAGTATTATAGAAATAAACTTTTAAGTTTTGAGGAGTTGGTTGTTAATGAGTAAATTCAACTCAGTTGAAGAAGTAAAGAATGAATTAATAAGAATACTTAACAAGGTTGTTAAAGATAAGAAAAGTGGAAAAGAAAAAATTAATGTTGTGTTACTTTATGCCTTTAATGGAACAGGCAAAACTAGAATTTCCGAATTAATAACTGAAGAGGAAGAAAATAAGTGTTTATTTTATAACGCATATGTTGAAGACTACTTTACTTGGAATAATAGAGAAAAAGAATTTCTAATTGATATGAATGCTGATTTATTTAGAATAATAAGAACTCAAGAATTAGAAAATGATATTATAGATAATTTTAAAAGCTTAGTTGAAACTAAACTAGAGCCTGTATTTGATATACCAGACGCAAAAATCACATTTCAACTAGCAACAGGAGACTCTAATTCTACACAAAATGTAAAGATATCTAAAGGCGAAGAAAGTATGTTTATATGGTCTGTATTTTACTCAATATTAAACTTATCTTTAGAAATGTTAGATGAAGAGTTGGAAAATAGAAGTTGCGAAGATTTTAATTTACTAAGATATATAATTGTTGATGACCCAGTATCTTCAATAGATGATACTAAAATCATTGCAATTGTTGATCAATTTACAGAATACTTAAATAGATTAAAAAATGTTGATATTAAAAATGATAATAAGTTAAGTATTTTAATTACCACACATCATCCATTATTTTTTAATATAATGCAAAATTACTTTAAAAATAAATCAAATGATAAGTTTAATGCAGAATATTATGTACTAATGAGAGGTGAAAATAATACTTTAGAACTTAATGAACAAAGAGGGGACTCCCCATTCGCTTATCATTTATCACTTATAGAAGAACTTGTTACAGTAGTCAATGAAGATAATATAAAGAAGTATCATTATAATATTTTAAGAAGTTTATTTGAAAAGACTTCAAACTACTTAGGTTATACCAACTGGGCTGACTGTATTAGTGATGAAGAAGATAAGAGTTTAATTATTAAAGAGGTTAATCAAAATAGTCATAATAGATTATCTGACATTGAATATTGTGAGTTATCAGAAGAAGATAAAGAGTTATTTAAGAGAGTGTTTAAAAGATTTTTAGAGGATTTTAACTGGAAGTCAAAAGCAAAAGTTAAGGAGTAATGTGTAATGAAAAAAAGTAAAATAATGATATTTTGTTTGTTAGTTTTTTCTATAATTTGTTTAATAATCTATGTAATATTAGCGTTATGTGTTTCTTGTCCAATTGTTGAAACTATAGTTCTAGGCCTTTTAACTAGTGCAGTAGTTACACTTTTTGTATCTGTTTTAGACTATTGTTGTTTCAGAGATGAAGAGATACAAAAGTTTAAATTAGAAATAAGTAAATACTTTTGTTATTTGATGGACTTTAAAAAAGACATTAATGATATATTAGTTATGTTTGATAAAAGACAACATATTAAAGTCGAAGATTATGTAAAAAGTAACATTAACACTTTAAAATATTTGTGTGTAGGTAAACCACAATTCTTATCTTTTGATTTTATACTCAAAGATAAGAACTTTACAAAGACAACTAATTACTTATATGATTTAACATTTGGAACTAAACTAATTGAAATTTATAATAAGAAAAAAATTATAACATTAGAAGGGTATAAAAGTTATCTAAACGATTTATTAAAAGAAATTAATAAAGAAGTAGATACAATTAATAATGAGATGAAGAATATTAAGAAGTTTAAGATCGCTAAGGAATGGGAAAAATTTACTGAAAGAGAAAATGTATTTGGGAGTTGATAATTAATGGTTAATATAATAAGTGAAAGTGATAACTATACAGTAGTTACTGAGTATAAAGGTTTAGAAAAGAAAAGTGGTACTTATCAAAGTGAAGATGCTTTAGAAAAAGAATTAATTAAAACATTAATGGAACAAGGTTATGAGTATTTAACTTTTAATAGTGAAAGTGAATTAATTAGTAATTTAAGAGATAAACTTGGTAAACTTAATAATCATGTGTTTAGCGATAATGAGTGGAATAATTTATTTAATAATGTAATAGCTAATAAGAATAATCATATACTTGAGAAAACTAAGATAATTCAAGAAGATTATAAACAGCCTTTAAGACTTGATAATGGAGAGTTAATTAATGTTTATTTAATAGATAAAGATAATATACATAATAATTGTCTACAAGTAATTAATCAGTATGAAAATAATGATGGTAATCATGAAAATAGGTATGATGTAACTATACTAGTAAATGGTTTACCTTTAGTACATATTGAACTTAAAAGAAGAGGAATAGACTTAAGAGAAGCATTTAATCAAATAGATAGATATCAAAGAGACTCATTCTGGGCTGGAAGTGGTTTATATGAATATATTCAAATATTTATTATAAGTAATGGAACATATACTAAGTATTATTCTAATACTACAAGAGATTTACACTTGAAAACAGGTACTAAGAAAACTTCTAATACATTTGAATTTACTTCTTATTGGTCAGACCAAAATAATAACTCAATTATAGATTTAATAGATTTTGCTAAAACTTTCTTAGCAAAACATACTATCTTAAATGTACTTTGTAAGTACTGTGTATTTTCAACTGATGGCACTCTTTTAGTTATGAGACCTTATCAAATAGTTGCTACTGAAAAGATTATTAATAAAATAGAAATATCTCATAATTATAAATTATATGGAAGTATTAAATCAGGTGGATATATTTGGCATACTACAGGTAGTGGTAAAACACTTACAAGTTTTAAAACAAGTCAACTTGCTAGTAAGTTAAGTTTTATTGATAAAGTTGTATTTGTTGTTGATAGAAAAGACTTAGACTATCAAACAATGAAAGAGTATGATAAATTTAAAGAAGGATGTGCTAATAGTAACTCTAATACTAAAATACTAGAGTCTCAACTAGCAGACAATGATTCTAAAATTATAATAACTACTATACAAAAGTTAACTAATTATATAAAGAAATTTCCTAAACATAATGCATTTGATAAACAAGTAGTATTTATATTTGATGAATGTCATAGAAGTCAATTTGGAGATATGCACAAAGCTATTATATCTAAGTTTAAGTATTACTATATATTTGGTTTTACTGGTACTCCTATATTTAAAGAAAATGCTATAAGTAGAAAGAGCATAGTTTTAACAACTGAGCAAGTATTTGGAGAAAAACTACATACTTATACTATTGTAAATGCTATAAATGATAAAAATGTATTACCTTTTAGATATGAGTTTGTGGAGAGGGCCGGTAGAAAAAGTGATATAGAGGATGAAATGGGTTTTAAAATTGATAAAAATAGAGTATTTAATAACCCAGTTAGAATAGAACAAATAACTAAGTATATTATCAATAACTTTGCTAGAAAAACTAAAAATAACGAAACTTATTTATTTAGTACTTTAGATAATGTTAAAGAAGTAGCTAAAGATAATAATGCTGTTGAAGTTAAGAAAAAGTATTACGTAAATGGATTTAATTCAATATTTGCTACTTCTTCAATTGAAGCTGCTAAAAAGTACTATGAATGTTTTAAAAATATACCTAACAATTTGAAAGTCGCTTTAATATATAGTTATGGAGTTAATGATGAAGTCATCACTTGCTTTGATGATGAAAACTCTGAGTCCGCAGAAAATCTAAGTAAAAGTGATAGAGATTATTTAGACTATGCTATTAAAGACTATAATAAAATGTTTGGAACTACTTATGATACATCTAATGAAAAATTCCAAAACTATTATAAAGATGTTTCTCTTAGAATGAAGAATAGAGAAATAGATATTTTAATTGTTGCTAATATGTTTTTAACTGGTTTTGATGCTAAGACATTAAATACTTTATGGGTTGATAAAAATCTTAATTATCATGGACTTATTCAAGCATTCTCTAGAACTAATAGAATACTTAATTCTGTTAAAACATTTGGTAATATAGTATGTTTTAGAGATTTGGAAAAGGAGCTTAACGATGCATTAGGTTTATTTGGAGATGCTGAAGCGTCTAGCATAGTTTTATTAAAACCGTATGAAGATTATTTAAATGGTTATGATGATGGTAAACATAGTTTTGTAGGTTATATAACTTTAGTTAATGAACTTAAAAGCAAATTTAATCCAGGTGAACTAATAGTCGGAGAGAGTAAACAAATTGAGTTTATCAAGTTATTTGGACAAATATTAAAAGCAAGAAATATTCTTTCTACTTTTGATAAGTTTAGTAATGACGATATATTAGACGCTAGAGATGAACAAAATTATAGAAGTATATATATTGAATTAAATAATCAGTATAAACAAAGAATGAAAGCAGATAAACTTGATGTTAGTGATGATATAGTTTTTGAAATGGAATTAGTTAAGCAAATAGAAGTTAATGTTGACTATATTTTAAATTTAATTAAAGAGTATCATGATGGTAATATGGAAAATAAAGAGTTATTGATTACTATTAATAGAATGGTAATGTCCAGTCCTGACTTAAGAAATAAAGTTGACTTAATTGATGAGTTTATTAGAAGTTTGAATAAAGATAGTAATGTATATAATGACTTTAATTCTTTTATGAATAGTAAAAAGAAAGAAGAGTTAGACAAAATAATTTCAGAAGAGAACTTGGATAAAGAGAAGACTTATGTGTTTGTAAAGAGAAGTTTTGAAAACGGAAGAGTAGAAACTAATGGTACAGAACTATCATCTATATTACCAGCAATGAGTAGGTTTGAAGCTGATAAAAAAAGAACAAAGAAGAAAGAAAGTGTTATTGAAAAACTAATTGGTTTCTTTGATAAATTCTTTAGTATTAGTAATTCGGAATTTTAGTAATGTGGGAAGTCTATTGTTTAATAGATTTCTTTTTTATACTTTAACAAAAATTTTATAATTACCAGTAGATAATTGGCCCAGGTTTTGTTAAAATTGCATAATTATTGCAGACATTTAAGATATAAAGTAGTATAATTAAATCATAGAGTTTTATACAATTTAATGCTTAGAATTTTTTATTTTATAAGGAGGATAGAGTAATTATGAATTTAAGCGAAGAAAAAATAATTGAAATAATTAAAACATACTATTCAGATAATAATAGTCAGTATGCAATTCTACTTAATGGTGAGTGGGGCTGTGGTAAAACATATTTTGTTAAAAACAATATATTATCAGGAATTAAAGATAGTGTATATGTTTCTTTATATGGAGTCATTAATACAAGTGATATAAATAAAAAAATACTATATTCAATAATGAACAAAAAAATGAAAATGAATAAAAAAATAAAAAAAGGGGGCAGAATAATATGTTCTGGTTACAGAAGTTTTTCTTCAGCAATTTCAAACATTTTTAAAATACCCTTACCAGATGCAAAAAGTTTAGGTGTAACTGAACTAATGAGTAATTTTATAGATGTTTCAAAAAGTCTAATTATATTTGACGATTTAGAAAGAGTCAATATATCTATTAATGAAGTTTTGGGTTTTATTAACGATTATGTAGAACACAAAAATGTTAAGTGCATTATAGTTGCCAATGAAAAAGAAATAGAAAAGCTAAATATAGATAATAATTATGAATTAAAAATAATTAGTTGTTTAGATAATAATATTGAATATGGTGAAAAGAAAAAAGTTGATTCATGGCAAAATGATGATACTAACAACAAGACAAAAATAGAAGATATTAAAAATAGAGTTAATAAAACATATAATACAGAAAATAAGTATAAATTAATAAAAGAAAAATTGATTGGTAAAACTATAGATTATGTGCCAAATATGGAAAAAATAATTGATAATTTGTTAGAAAAGCATGTAGAAAACAAGAAATACTATGAATATTTAAAATCTCAAAAGAATTTATTAGTTGAAACATTAAAAAAAGATAATTGTCATAATATTAGAACTGTAATTTTTTTGTTAAATGAATATGAAAGCATATTTAATCAAATTAAAAAGCAAAAATATGCAGAAAAAGAAATTAGAATTTTAGAATTAACATTTATTAATGCAATTAACATGTCTGTATTATTAAAAAATGGTGTTGAAATAAAACAAAAATTAAATGGTGCAAAATATTCTGGTGTGACACCATTTACTGGTAATGGATTACAAAAGATGACTGATTATTTTACTGCATTTGATTTTATTAGTGATTATTTAAGTTCATCCAGTCTTAATTTAAATCAGATGGAGAATACTTTAAAGCAATATATAACAGTTGAAATAGAAAATGCCTTACCAAATGATGATCCATATTTCAATTTAGAAGCTTATTGGGAATTAGAAGATGGTGAAATAAAAGAGTATTTAGAAAAAATGATTCAAAATTTTCATTATGGATATCAAGTATTTCCAAAATTATTGAGAATAGTATCTGGTTTAGAAGTAATTGGACTGTTTCCTGGTGATATTAAGCAGTTAGTAAATCTAATGAAAAATAGTCTAATTGATAATAAAGTAGATTATATTGATTTTCATATGATGTTAAATGATCAAAAAACAATCGATGTATATAATAAATACTCGAAAGAATTTAATGATATTATTAATCAGAATAGAAATAAAAAGAGTACCGATACAATAATTACTATATTATTATCTGAAAACTGGGGTGAAAAATTATATAACCTATATATCAATAATAATGTTATTTATAGTGAGGGATTTTTAAATAAAATAGATATTAATTTAATTACGGAAAATATTAAAATTTGTACTACAAAAGATATTTTTTATTTTAAATATACAATAGATAAAGTTTATTATTTTGGTAATATAAAGGATTTTTATATGATGGATAGAGAAAATTTAGAACTTTTAATAGAAATAATTAATAAAATGAATAAAACCAAATTTGGAAAAACAAAGATTTATGCATTGAATTTATTAGTGGACACACTAAATGAAAAATTAAAATTATTAAAAAATAGTGACTAATTATCTGAAGTTGTAAGAGAAGTGTAGACACGTAAAAACTGTCTGCATTTTTTGATATAAAAAAACAGTTAAGAAGTATTAGAAAATAAGAAAAAAACCGGAAATCCATTATGTAAATATTCAAAAAAGAAAAAATTAACAGATATGGAAAAACTTCAATATGAAAATATGAAGTTAAGAATTGAGAATGAACGATTTAAAAAAGGATACCTGGTGAAAGGAGATGGTTCAGTTGTAGTATTCAAGAAATAAAACAAAAGGAATTTGAAATTGTAGAAATATTGAGTAATGAATATTAAATTAAATCATTATGTGAAATAATGAATATGGCTAGAAGTGGTTATTATAAATGGTTAAAAACAAAAGTTACACTAAATCAATATGAAATAACTCGTAGAGACTTAGAACCAATAATAAAAAGCATTCACAAGAGAAAGCAAAGCTATGGTTATCATAGAATAAATTATTTAATTCGTAAAGAAACTGGATGGATAGTATCTGATAACTTAGTTCATAAAGTTTGTAAGGTATTAAAAATAAGAAGTAAAGCAAGACATTACTCAATTTATAAGAAAACTGGAGAAGAGTCAATTAAGTATCCAAATCTTATAAATAATAATTGGAATACTACAAGGCCATTAGAAAAAATAACATCAGATACGACAATGATATGGTTTAAAAGACAAAGGCATGATTGGACTTATTATGTGGATGCATTTTATGACTCAATAATAGGTTTAGATGTTAAACCACATCATTATGGTGTGGATATGAAAAATCATAGAGATGCATTATAAGATATGCTAAATGACAAAAGAAAAAGATGATATAAAAGTCGAGAGACAATTTTCCACTCCGATCAAGACGCAATATATTCCTCTGTTGCATTTAATAATGTACATAAAGATTACAACATAATTAGGTCAATGTCAAGAATAGGAATACTAATAGATAATCCGATAATTGAATCTAAAAATGGATGGTTAAAAAAATGTATATTGATTTTAATCAAGATGATTACGATACTGTTGAAGATTATATAAATTCAATTATATATGATCAGAATTACTTAAGACCTAGTTATGCATTAAACTATAAAAGCCCAATTGAGTATAGAACTCAATTAGGGTTTCAATAAAAGTTTTTTATTGTATTCTTTTCATTGACAACTTCATACAAAAAATGTAGACAGTTTTTGTATAATGATATTGTAAGTATGCATGCCATAATCTATTAGTGTAAAACTGTAAAAGAGTATTTTATATAACTATTGCTTTGTTTTTGATGAATTAAGTGTTATAATTATCTTACATTCAGGAGGTTATATGAGAAATGAAGTGCAAGAAATATATATAAATTTAGATGATTCTGGTAAATTAAGTTCTAAAGAAGACATTAGTGTATATGGCGGTGTTGTATTTTTAAGTAAAAAAGAGAAAGATAAATTTATAACTCAGTATAAAAAGATTATAAATGAGGTCAAGTGTGAATACTGCAAGATATGTAATCACGCCTGTCCTGAGATTAAAAATACAAATATTAAGCCAGAACATAAGCGTTGGTTAATGAATTACATTAAAAATTATTTTGTAGTTGGGTTAATAATTGAAAATAAAAAGGTGTATGAAGAAATATTACAAAGTAAGGCATCGAAGGGGAGATTTACTGATTATGCCATTCGTAGGCTTATTAAAGAAATATTAAAGTCACTAATTAAAGAAGGCAAAATTGATCCATTTAAACCTATTAAGATTATTTTAAATATTGACCAACAAAGTACAAAAAGTAATGGATATTATAATTTACGTGATGGTATATTAGAAGAGCTTAAATATGGAATATCTGCCTACAATTATTCTGTTAAGAGAAAGAAAATAGTTTACTCTGATCTAGATATTTTAGTTACTTATCAAGTATCTGCTAAGAGTTATGTTATTCAAGCAGCCGATTTATTAGCAGGTACAATAAGAAGAACTGTACTTGACAACATGGAAAACTATGGAAGAGCTTTATCAAAATTTGTGGACTTAAAAATAAAACTTCCATAAAAGAAAAAAAGCCATTACTGGCTTTTTCCCAATTAGGGCGGCGTACTTAGAATTACGCTTAAATATAAATATTCGCGACCTAACTATCGACCTGACGAGATTTCTCTCCGGTAATACAATAATACACTATTTTTAATAAAATGTCAAACATAATTTGACATTGTGTTAAGAAAACAGTTACATTTTGCATTATTGTATATAAATATTATATGCGTTAAATGCTCAATTATACTTTATTACAAAAAGAATTCACATATAATTTTTATATCAAGCAAAAAAGAAGACCTAACAACAATTTGTTAGGCTTTTTCTTTATCTTCTATCATTTAAAGTAATACCAATTTCCTTTAATTCATCTCTAATCTTGTCAGATTCAGCATAATTTTTTTCTTCTCTATATTTATTTCTAATACTTTGTATAATGTTAATTAACTCAGCTTCCTTATTAGAACTTGTCTCTGTAAAAGATAGACCCAAAATATCTTCAGCATACTCACTAATGAAGTTATTATAACTTATTAGTTTATCAATATTCTTACTTGTTTGAAGTTCAGTATTTGCAAGCTTAATTATCTCATACAAATAAGTAATTGCAAGTCCTGTGTTAAAATCATCATCCATTGCTTCAGTAAACTTCTTTTTTAGGTTGATAACTGTTTCATCATCACTTACATATTCATCCACATCTTTAATAGCATTTCTTAAATTACTAACAGTTTCACTAACTTTCTTAAATTGTTTTTCAGTATCAAGTAGTTGTTCATCGTTAAAATCTGTTGGCTTTCTATAATGGTTTTGTAGTATATAGAAACGTACTACCATTGGGTTATACTTTTTAAATAAGTCATCAAGAGTTATAAAGTTTCCTAAACTCTTTCCC
>ULOH01008650.1_pt1 | contig 13189 bp, 17 predicted proteins | sample 1952421 | NCBI WGS metagenome assembly ULOH01 (sample SAMEA4835599, study PRJEB28245) | human gut metagenome | biome: gut microbiome; material: fecal sample | place: Denmark | collected 2008
CTTTCAGGTATCAATAGCCATGACCGGAATTTACTAATAGTACGTTCCTCAACTAAAGTATAAAGACGATAAAGAGCAAGATAAGGTAATAAGCGATAAGGAATAGGTTTAGGATTATTAAGAAGCATCAAACGACTTAAACCATTATAAGGTAACTTACAATGATTAAGATTATTCACTTCTTCACGTTGAACAATAATAGGTTGAGCTTTAGTATATACACCCCAATCTTTATCACCAAAACGATAAGCTTCCCAACATTGAAGAACCCAAGTATATTCAATATCAATATCACCAAGAGTAGTATCTAAGACATAATCTTCATCAACAATCTTTTGCTCAATCTCACCATAAGCATTGGTATAAGTAAGAACACCACGCTTCATAGGAACCTTAAAAACACAATGACGAGCTTTGAGGACCCCGGTAGAGGGCAAGGTGTGGTACGGAGCAGCATTTTGCGCATTAATCGTAGGATTAAAAGCAATCTCACGAGAACGAAGCATAACAGGAGTAACTGTATATTCACCCGTACTTTCATGATTATGAATTATATCTTTAATGTAAGCAATATCTCTTTTAGAAAGAACTTCTTGATATTCACCAATTATATCATTGATGTTAATATCAAATTCTCGCATCCCATAATCATCATCTTCAACAAAAAGATTACCACTATCAATTCGATAATACTCAAGAGGAGAAATAATTTCAAAAATAACATCATTGTATCTTACATCACGATAAGAATAAACGCTTTCAGTACAAAACCAATAATAGAAAGCTTGAATATATTTCTCATTAGCTTTAATAAGGGAATTAAGAAGATCAAGAGTTTTCTGGCCACGATCAGCTTCTTCATCAATCCAATCCTTAGCAGCTTGTTTCATAAAGTCTTCAGCAGATGGAAGATCTTTAGAAGGCTCACCGGTTTGAACACCGTTAGCATTCATGATGTTTATAAATTGCTGACGAAGAAGACCATCAAGAGCAACACGAAGATCAGCATTGCGTCTAGTGACAACATCAATATCAGCATTATAAACTTGGTAGTTATTATAGGTGTTAATGAACTCTCCTATATATTTCTCTTTAATAGGAGTAATAAAATCAACATCTCTAATCTTACCGGGCAAATCTTCTTTTCTACCATTAACGGAGTTGTAGGTCGCCATTACATACTTGTAAGTAGATTCATCTACAATCCCATTCGCAGCGTCAAAAAAGGCTTTAATATCTGCTTTATCATTATTAGAATGAGCAGTAGCAATAACCCAATCACACATAGCCTTAGTCCAAACAGCTCCACGCTTAGTAGCTTCCGAAGCAAAAACATCAGGCTTTTCTAAAGAATTAGGAATCTTAGAAGCATCCATTTAACGACGATTTAAACGATTTGCAATACGTCTGTCATTATTCTCTGTATTACCTTCAACAAGACGCTTAGTATTTAAAGAGTCTGCAAGAAAGACATACATAGCAACAATAGCAGCACTAATATGGTCGAAGTTACCCTCAGCAGTAAATCTCTGACACTCTAGAAGCAATCGAACACTACTAATAGACTTAAGTCTACGAATAGGTTTACCATCAGCAGTATATGAAAGAGGTTCATAAATAAACTCCTTTAGCATACGAAGACCATTATATTTCTTATCGCCATCACCAATCACAATACCATAATCATTATTGTTAGGATTAGTCAATTTACGAGTATTGGCATTAGTTGGATCAAGCATTAAGTAACGTCTAAGTTTATATTTAATGAAGTTAGAAACAGTCTCACCAGTACCAGCTTCCGGACAACATTCAGCATTATACATAAGACACATGCCCATAGTGACTATATCATTTTGCTCCATTGTGTCCAAACGTCCTATATATTCACATACAAGCAGTTTTTGATTTGGATATGGAGTAATAGTATTACTACGCATCCATACTTGTGCAGAATAAAGAGAATGTTTATCTGTTACGTCTTTTTGAGCCTTATCTACCTTATACGCATCCACAACAGTAAAGTATAAATCTTTAGGAACTTCACCATTCACTAAGAACGGACGATAGTACATTCTAACACAACCATGAGTATCATCACGAGAACTATGCGGAACTTGATTAACAAACTCATGGAATCTACCTTTACCAAATATATCACGTTTAATACATTCAGCTTTCGGTATAAATTCAGCTTTATTAGAATTACCTAAATCATTAACGATAATCCAACCATCTTGAAAGAATCTAGTAGCGTTATCATTAATTAAATCTGAAACATGTAGATTAAGTTCAGGAGAAGCGAACATATTCTCTGTTGTATTAATAAACGCTTCGGCAGGAGTATTAGCACGTTGGGCTTTATAGATTATATGAGTTTCACTATCATTATTATGAAAATGATTCTCTTTATCTTGTTTATCCCAAGCATAAGCAGTGAATATAATTGAATTACCACGTTCAACATAAGGTTCACAATCCCATACTTGTGGAAAGAAGAAACCACATACTTCATGACGTTTATTAATATCCCAAACATTTTCCATGCAAAGCATCTTATTCATTTTGGGGTTATAAAAGGCTTTACTAAATGCAGCCCAGTTAGCACCTTTAGTACCACCCGTACCATAAACACGAATAGTACCAACAGATATAGCACCAGATTCAGTATTTGATAAAGTAACATCAAGAGCTTTTTGAAGATTAGGACAATTATGTGTAATTGTAAAATCTTCAAGTAAACATAAATGATCTCCATCTAACTCAAATCCATAATATTTATCATAACCAACACGCTGTATATCAAAGGTAGTTTTGTTAGAATTTAAAGCTTTTTTATGAACAGGACATTGTTTACGTTTAACTTTAGTCGGTATCATATCACAATTACTAAGAAGTTTGACTTTATAATAAGTCTTAGAACCATGATGTAAAACGCTAACAGATGTTTTAATACCTAAACTTCGAGCTATATAAACAATAGCATCAGCAATATTTTTACGTTTTTGCGTTATTTCGAAATTATGTTTTTTAACATCTAAATAACCATCTGTATCAATAAATCCAGCTAAAAGTTGAAGTCTAACAATTCTATCATTCTTAATATAATCATCAGGTATATGTTTATTATTAAATAGATTTAGAGTTTTGAGTGCGTTTCTAAAAGCATTCACATTATAACCTTCTATATTTCTAATACCAACATTAATAGCTTTATCAGTATTATTATATTTACTAATAGATAGTTGTAAATGTTTTCCTTTAATATAATCATTAAGATATTCAATAATTTCTATGTCAGAACAACAAATATCATTATCATAACTATCTCCATCTCCTAACCAAACGCCTAAAACATAAGGATCTAAAATAACATCTTTATGTTTAAATTCAATACCAATTCTTTCTAGACCATAAAGTTCTTTAGCTCTAGGGGTTTTAGTTATATGAGCTATATATTCAGAGGCAGTTATATTTTTTATAATATTAGTCGTACTTTTAAAAATAGTTCTAATGATATGTTTACTATTTACAGTATGAGGTATTCCATTTGTAGGAATAATTTTGTACATATCATCAAATCCACTAGTAGTTGCAAGAACAGTTCTAGGTGTACTATCAGGCCCCATAAGAATATCACCAACAACTATATTTTCAACATTTTTTAAAGAACCATCAAACATTACAAATTTAGTTCCTGCTAAAAAGCATTTACCGGCTTCTTCAAAATCTATTTCTATGGCTTTTTTACCAACAGCAGCACTTTCATTTTTTCCGATAGCAACTGAATACAAATTAGATAACCATCCGAAGTTTTTTAAACCTTTGCTGGATACTCTATAACCCAATAAGATGTCATCAATGGACTCGGATATGAATCCACGTTTCCAAAACGTATGCTCTTCAAAATGATCAAGACATTTCTTAGCCATAAATGTAGTAGCACCTTTGTCAGTAAGATAAGCTAATTGATCGGCAGCAAGTGTAACTGTAACATTTGGATAAAGATTAATTGTATTTGCGGCTTGACTACCACGTTTATAGGAGAAACCTTTACGACGAGCTTTAGCCTTAGTAAGATGAAATTTATTATTAGCAATAAACTCATCTATTTTGAAATTCCAATAATCACCATCCCAATAACGAGGAAAACCCATAACAGTCTCAACGTGTTCAGCACCTTCGCGTTTAAGTCTTGCACGTTCTTTATCATTAGGTGTACGTTCAATACGACCATAATTAAGATAAGTATAATGCGCACCGGTTATACGTAAAGGTTGAAGTAAACTTTCACGTTCCTCATCAGTAGTATTAGCATCAAAGAACTTAGGAATATCTTTATAATAAAGTTTAGCTTTAATAAAAACACCTTTCTTACGACGAGATGTTTCTCTTTGCCAAAATGATTCATAAGCCGGAGTACTAGGGTCATAATCACAATACGTACCATATTCATCAAAAGTATCAGCAGCTTTAGAAAGTCGTTCTATATTAATAACAATAAAATCAATATTCATAAGAATACCCCCAGAGTTACCAATAAGAAAATCATTATCCGGATCATATAAAGGCTTATTAGTAATATAACTAATACCCTCGGATGCTTTCAGATATTTACTTTTATCTTCACAGAGATAATCTATAAAAGGAATATCTCCACGTTTATAGCCCCATTTATTCTCAGGAGCAACATTGATACTATCACAGCTATTTTTCCAATAAGCATGAATAAACATAAAGTTATCAATAGCATCTTGCGAAAACTCATATTTACTATTCATAGCTTAATCAATCATATCTATTCCACCACCAATGCCATTATCTATATTGTTATGCACATCCATTGAAGCAGCAAGCTCTTTACCACCACGAACAATAGTTTTCTTGAGTTTAGACTTAACGTAATTATCTTCCGCTTCTTTAAGTTCAGCAATAAGTTTAGGTAAGTCTTTACCCATCTTCGTAATCTCACGCATATAACCGAGCATACCACCGATCTCTTCTTTAGTAAAAGAGTCTTTCTTTAGGTCATTACGAAGATTCTTATTCATAACCGCCATAAGATCTTTACCAGCTTGAAGAGCATTAACAGTTTCAAAGAACATCTGTCCAACATAATTGATATTATGCTCAACAAGCCAATTGATAGCTTCAATCATATCTTTAGTTGGTCTAAAGTCTGAATTAAGTTGAGCAACTTCAATAGCATAATCAAAAGCCTTTTGATCTTTTAAACCATTACGATGAATATATCCGTCTTCATCAGCATAACAATCAATAAACTTAAATATTTTATACATAAGCTCTCTATCATTATGCCAATCATTATATATCTTAGCAAGAACAGGAACTTTAAGAATCTGCTCTATATTAAGAATAATTTTAGAACCTTCAACTAACCATACATGTAATGCCATAATCAATAGTTTTATCAGTTTTATTTAGGGCAATAAAAATACCCCCATCAACTTAATGATGAGGGTAAATATAAAATACATATTTGATATAACAAAAGAATTTATAAATAAATATTTAAATCAATATTATATCGATTAATACATATTCATTTTAATAGTAACAATATTAAGCTTGATAATCAATAAATATTGTAAGTTCTAAAAGCTTCTGAGTATTCATATTCATAACTCTAATAGTAAATACACCACTGGTAGTTTGAAGCATAGTTCTGATATATTCTACTATCTCATAATAAGCCCCTTGAGTTAAAACAAGAGTATCATTTTTAATATCATAAGAACTTTGAGCCATATTAAAAGTCCAATTATGAATATTAGCGATATCTGTTTTATCAGTATTAATACTAATACTATCTATTCTCAAACTATTATCAATATCAATATAATCAGAAAAGCTTTTTAAATTACCAACAGATATTTCTCCAGTTTCATTTGTTGTTACAGCAGACAATAAACAATTTGTTGCCCAATCAATAAAACCACTTGATTCATTAATAGTAGTATTATAATAAGATTGAGTAAAATCAAAACCCACTCTAATAATAGGTGTAGGAACTTGGAGTCTTTCTTAAATTACTTCAAAAGTTTTAGTAACCCCCCTACTACAACAATCATTTCACTTCTATCTTGATCTTGATTAAAATCAGCAGTTGCATTTAAAGTACCATTATTACTACCTGAATCAGGTATAACAGTCACAAAAGATTTTTTTCATAATTAATTTTATGGATTAATAATACAATCACAAATACAAATTGTAGGATCTAAAGTAGAACTCTTCATTGTAATAATAATTTCTCCTCCCAAAGATCTAATATCATTCATCATAGTTTTAACTAAATTATAATTATAAGGATTCTGATGTATCAGTTGACCACCGGAAAAATCGTCATTAACAAAAGTACTTCCATTAGACGCATAAGTAAACTTATTAGGAGGATTACCAACTATTGTTATTTCAATAGTATCAATAAACCAACCTGTAGTTATAACAACTTCCGGTCTAAATGCACTTAAATTAAAAACACCAAAATAAGTATAATTAGATGAGAGTAATGCAGTCTTAGGATAATTAAATACAGATTCTAAAGTTTTAGAAGATTCAGTATATCTTTTTTCAAAATCCATTCCAGCAATAGTACCATCAATAATAAATCCTAAATCAATAATAGGATATAATACACCTGATTGAAAAATATCTATAGTTTTAAATACCCCTCCCCCAGTAATATTTAGAACTTCTTTTCTTCCCGTAGATAAAATCGTTCTATCACAAACAATATTTAATATATTATCATTTTGCCCCGAATCAGGACTTACAGTAATAAAAGATTTTTTTCATATAATATTAAATTACATTAATAAGTATAACTAAATTATCTTGTGTACCAGTTGTTTTAATAAATATAGCTATCTTCATATCTCCAGTAGAAGCATTATGCACAGAATTTATCTTTGCAACAATTTCATTAATCTTAGCAGGAGTTATATCTATAATAGATAATACTGTACCCTCATCTTCAGAATTAGGAATAACCTTTGTAGTAAATCCATTTAAAGCTATATTACCTGAAGTCTGGCCAGCAGAAGTAAAATCTATAGAACTAATCACAGGATTATTAAATTCAACTTGTAACCTAGATACATTTTTAATAATAAATAGATGCCTTGAGCTTAATATAAAATCAGCAAATTTTACATCAAACATCAAAATTGTAATAGCCCCCTCATGAGTTAATCTATAAGGTTCTTGTATATTGGCATTAGAAAATATATATCCACAATCAATATAAACATAAGGATTAGAATCTTGTTCTATTGATACAGATTTAGTAATACCTCCCCCCTCAACCTTAAATGTAGCATATCTACTAACATAATTCTCATTTTTATCAGCATTAACAGATAAAGTTCCATTATTTTGGCCTGTATTTGGAGTAACTGTTATAAAAGCTTTATTCATAATTATATGTTAATTTTTAATTTTTGAAAATTGTCTCATAAATTCACAAATTTGAGTAGCATAAGCATCTACAACATATTCAATATCATTCGCATAATCTTCATTAGCTTGAACGAATAAACAGTGAACATACTCATGCCAAAACGTTTGAGTTCTTATAGAACTAGGAATATCTTTACTTCTATCTCTAAGGATAATATAGATTAAACCAAGAACGTGATCAGAAACTCCATATTGTATTCCTTGAGTAGATTGATAAGAAACCTCAGCCATATTATAAGCTCTATAGATAATTGAACCAACCTTAAAACTCTTAGGATAATCAGTATTATATTCCCAATCAAAAGTAGAATCATCCCACCAATGAGTAAATAAGAAACTCAAATGAGCCATTGCAATATCATCAAGATGAGCTTTTTTTGCTATTTGGAAATTCGGCATTTAAATTAAGCTCATAAGCAACAATAATAAAGAATGCTCTAACAAGTTCTCTAAGAGATGCGGTTGAATCTAAAGCATCATTGATTTGTATGATACGTTTATCAAAATCAATTTCAGTAGTTTTGACATCAGCGTGTTTAGCTATATAATCAAAGAACCAATCTTAAAACTGGCAGATGTTACTTTCTCATTTAAATCAGTAGAAAGAAAAGGATTAAGAAAAACTGTTTTCATATTAGAATCAATAAAGTTAAAAATACAACATTAATACCAATAGAAACACCACCGATCTTAACCCACTTAGCAGAACGACGCATATACTTCTTAAGATCTTTAATCATATCTTTATTACTCTTTTCTAGTTCAACAATAGATTGCTTATAAACGTTCGCTTGATTCGTAAGAGTATAAAGAGTATGTTTCAAACCATCAATAAGAGTATCTTGCTTAACAATAATGCTCTTTAAAGATTTACATAAAGCTGCATCATATTCACCTTGTTTAAGGAGAATTGCAATTTTACGATTATCTTCAAGAGTATATGTAATAACAGTATCTTTAGAGACTTTCAATTCTCTGCCGTATATATCGAGCGATGCTATCATCAGAAACAACATAAACATCAGAGAAGTTCTTAATATCTGTTTCATATTTAATTATAGTTTTATTTGTATTAGCTTTGAGACTATCTATAAGACGTTCTTGTTTTATAGCGTAATTCTCCAAAGCAGAAATAACCCTACCAAGAGAATCCAAAGCATGATAAGGAATATCAGTTGTCGGTATTCGTTCTTCTTCATTACATTGAATAATATTAGTAAGACATAGAGCCAAAAAAAGGAGTGCTATCAACACTCCTTTAAAATCTATTTTCATAATTTGAACTCTTTAATATTAGTAAGAGTATAAGTAAAAGAATTACCATATAAATCTTTAGCCTTATTTACCAATGGCATAAATTTATCTTCAAAATCTCTAACAGATTCAAAAACTTGACAACCGGCAGAATAAAGACCGATAGTACGAATAATTTTCCACTTAGAAGCACGATGTATATTAATACCAGCCATCTCGTAACTAATACGACCAGATAAATCAAGTTTATTATCTCGATTATTGTCACGATAAAGTGGAAGAGGTTTAACTTGAACAAGCGCAGGGTAATCACCTTTATGCTTTCCAACTTTAAATGCACCTCTAAATTGACCTTCTTTTAGAATAGCGCAACCTTTAGAATTTATAGGTTTAATCAAATTCAAATCAGAAGGATCAGTAGTTATTGAAAACCAATCATAAGTCCATTTACCGTTCATTTTAGGATTGGCATCATTAGCTTTGTAGAATACAAGAAGAAGATCATTAAATGTACCTGTATCAGCAGTATTACATCTAATACCCCAAATGTTCAGATTGTAGTTACCTTTATCAAAGATAGCAAAATCATGAACTTTAGCAATCTTACGAAGAACATCAATATTAGTCTTAGCTATAACGTCATCATAAGTAATTAAAGCATTCGTTAATTCACTCATAGTTTACTTGATATTATAATTAAACAAATTGATATTTGCTTTACGTTCTTTATTTAATTGAGCAAGTCTATAATCACAAATGGCTTTAACCTCAGCTTTAAGGTATTTAATATCAACAAAAGTAACAACCTCTTCATGCGGCATATCGTCAGGAATTAAAGGATTCTCAATAGTCCTAATATGACAAAGCATATTACCAAGACATTTAAAACCCCATTGTTCAATCAGATAATCATACATACTTAATTGAAGAGAATAATGAATACCAGTAGAATCCTGTAAATGATTTATAGGAAACAACATAGTTTCATTAGTAACAATGTACTTATCTAAGTCAATAGTACCATCTGCTTTCTTAGCCCAATATCCACCTTCAAATCGAATAGGTGCTTTATTAGTTTTCCAATCAAGAATAAAGAACTCATCCCCTTTAACGAATAAAATATCAACAAGACCTGAAATCAAATATTCTGGATGATAAACACCAATCTCAGCATAGATCTCAAATCCCATAGAAGTCATATCCTTAATAAACTCGTAAATTTGAGAATACCTATCAGCAATACCAACAACTCGAAAATAATCAAGATCGAGTCTGCCATAACTATGAGTTCTTATAATATCATCTATTGTATAAATACGACCATAAATAAAACCATTCGCATTTAAATAGTAGTTGTTACATCTTTTCACGCATTGTTCTAGGAAATTATGCTTTTCAGTTCCCTTAGCACAAGCCTTTTCAGTTTCAATCTTCCATTCAGCAAGAATCTGTTTAACAGTCTTACCTCTATATCGAATATATTTACTATAATTTCTATGAGTAGGAGGAACAGGACGACTACCAATATTAACACAAGCTTCAGCAATAGCTTTCCAATCCTTTTGTTCTACAAACTTACCAATAATAGTAGTAGTAGATATATACTCTCTATCAAGAGCGTCAGTATATTTATGCTTTTCCTCGTCGAAGAAGATCGGCAAGTCTCTGGGTATAATCTGCGTCATAAGCTGCTTTATCAGTAAGTTTAAGGAATAGCTTCTTTCGTAATCGTTCATAGAACGCTTTGTGACGTTCTTTCATATATTCATGTGATAAAGAAGTCATCTTATTAAAATCAAAACCACATTCAGCATAAATATCGTAAGTTTCAGGATGAATCCAATGTTTACCAAAGGAAGGTATTTCAATCTCTCTATCCACACGTTGTATTGCAGTAAGAATAGACATCCACTGACTATCTGCAATATCATTTAGAAAACGTTCAAAATCTTCTTTATTACGAATAAATGTAAGAAAGTCTCTACACCAAATCTGTTCGGGAGTATAACGTTCAATAAAATGACGACCTTTTTTGGTCTTATAATACATCTTAGTAGGTTCCTTTCTTTTACGATCTACAACTGCAACCATTCTCTCATAAAGTCTCGTGACTTGAAGAGGAAATAACCTAGCACCTTTAGCCATAACAGAATTGGATTAATAAATCACACCACCAATTTGATTAAGAGAAATAAGATTACATTCCCAAAATTCAACTTTACCATCTTCACCAACAATAAGCTTACTACGATCTTTAAGACCCGGACGATTTTCGACAACTCTAAAGTTATCATCACCACCAAGAACATCAATAAGCTTTTTATCAAGATTTTTAATCTTATGACTTAGAGGTACACCTTTGCCACCATAAGACATATCAAGAACAACTTCACGTCCAAGCATATCCGGTAGGACATTGTCAGGAATAGCAATACAATAAGTAGCTTTAGGAACTTCTCTATCGACTTTCATAACATCAGTTACTTCAAGCGGAGACATCTTATATTGATTTGCAATAATAACTCGACCTTCGCCAACCTTAATATTACAAAGAGAACCCGGCGCAACACAAGCTGTTTTAAGATTATTCTTATCAGCTTTAATAGCTTCGATTTTAGTTTGAATTGAATCCATAGTTTAAATAATTTACTTTATAAGATAATCAATGTTAATAGGCACAATCTCATAACCTCTACAAAGACCTGCGTTAGTATAAAAGGTAATATTATACAACATTAACGTAGCACTAACTGTAACAGTGTACATAGTAGTAGGTTTAAAAGGAGGACGGTCTTCAAAAGAGCAAATGACAAAAACGGAAAACCTTTATCCAACACGTCCTCAATGTGAAACAAAGTATAAAATGAGAGTAACAGAATTACCATTAATAATAGTGGGAGTACCAACAATAGCAGCGATGTCTTCAGTTACAGCAGTAGTCAGTACTCCCTACTTAATTATGGGTAAAAAGTCACTCACAAAGATATGAATAAATTGGATATTACAAGGGGTTACTTGAATATCTTTTTCTAAACCTTATATTTTTCTGTTTCAAAGGTAATATTTAATAGAAATCTCAATAGTACTAGCGTCTTCACCCGGATTTGCAGTCACGCACGCAGTGCCTTGTTCTTCTGAATGCTTCGAATCAATATGCAAAAGCATTCGCAGTACTACCACATTCATACCTTTGTCTATATACACGCACGCACGTGTGCGCTATGCAGAGCTTTGCGATATATATAAAGATATATATAAAGATTACTAAAAGTAATATCAATGACGGTATTACTACTTCAAATTCGTTCGTCCGTAATATGTATTTTAATTATATTCAAATAAACCTCTTATCACCCACCAATACTCACCTACTCATATCCCCTCTTATTACCCCCTATAGTCCCCCTCTTTTCTCCCCTTTTCTCTCCCTCTCTTTTCCTCCCTCTTCTCCCCTTTACAAAGCACCCCGAAGCTACTTAAAGTAGCTTTAAATATAATAGTATTACCTTTAGTAAGTATATGTTCTTCTAAGTTCCTTTAAGTATCTTTAGTAATACTTAGAGTAACATTAAGTAAACTTAGAGTATATATAGGAGTTCCACCCCGCTCAATGCAAAATGTAACAAAGCTACGAAAAGCATCTGTAATACTTAGAGTAACAATACTATCTTGAATAGCTTTGCAACTACCAACTCTAGGAGCTTTGTAACGATCAGCAGACCCCAGTAGGGAAGAAGGACTGGTGACGCGCGGAACGTCTGCATCATCACCCGTATTATCAGAGTTGGTATAAGCATCTTCAATGTATTTTGAATAAGCATGAGTAAGATTCATAAGTTTTGCAGTGGTAGAAGTATCTTTAGTAATATTAGAATAACCATGAGTAATAGCAAGACGTTGCTCCCTTCCACACCTATTTCCCTACTGGGGATTACAAAGCTCATCAAAGTTATTATAAATACCGGTAGTATTAATACTATTACTATTTAGAGTAACTCTGATATTACTTGTAATATTATCTGTAATAGAATCAACGTTACCACATTTCGGCTTACATTTTTGGCAAATTATACACTGAATTTTGATAATGCTTATGCTGATTGTCTTAATATTACTCTAATTAATCTTAAAGCTAATGCAGATTGTATTGAGTATGCTTTTAGTATTACTCAAATTACTTTGAATATCATCAGGGCTTCTTATTCAATTTACATTGCAAACTCTAATATTCGAATTTGTACACAGAGTGATTCAAGTGCTCATTCTAATTATTTTGATATTGCAATTACTCAAGGAACTTTGGATATAAGCAGGGCAGCTAATTTAATTCATTTTGCAATTTCTATTACATAGGCTCGTTTTTACCAATCTTCTATTATTAATTCTAAAGCATTTTCTAACACTATTACTATTCAATTTTCTATTGGCTTTAATGACACTGTTGTTCGACTTTATA
>ULOH01002388.1_pt1 | contig 13084 bp, 19 predicted proteins | sample 1952421 | NCBI WGS metagenome assembly ULOH01 (sample SAMEA4835599, study PRJEB28245) | human gut metagenome | biome: gut microbiome; material: fecal sample | place: Denmark | collected 2008
CATTAAAAAAAAAAATATATTTAAAGACAAATAAAAATAGGTTGATATACAACCTATCTTTAATCGTCATTATAATTTATATTTGTATAGTAAACATAGCAGCTGCATTGTTTACCATAATTATTTATATATTGTATATAGTGAAGTTGACCGGTGTTACCATATACACCACATGAATAATACAACTGCCATTTAGTTATCAAATAGCTTCCCCATTCATCTCTTTTAATGTCTAAATCAAGTCTATCAACTAGCTTGTTAGTATCACTTAAATATGCTTCGTAGTAGCAGCAATTATAACGTGTTAATCTTATAGCTCCTAAATTTTTAGCAATTTCACATAGTTCTTTTTGAGTTACTTTTTTAATTTTTTCCATTTTATTATCCTCTTTCTATTTATATTTAATTTCTAATAATTTATGTGATTTATAGCTTTCTATGTAATCATATGTGTTTTTGATATCACATTCATTATATAGCCATATTCTAATATCATATAATAATGCTTCACATGACATATACCATTTATTTATTTTTTCGATTAAATAATTAGGTATTACATTATCTTTATAATTTAGAATACTACATGTTAAGTCTAGCCCATCGCATATCATATCGGACAGATAGCAATACCAATCTACATTACAATGATTTAAAAATTCACTCCTGAAAGCGTCTCGATAGTCTTGCATGTAGTCAATTTCATGATATATACCACTACTTACAAGCCCATCATGAACAAATACCTTTTTTTCCATTTCTTATACCTCTTATCTTTCTAGTTAGGTGCGGACATGTCAACGCCTGAAATGATATAGCCTTAAATTGCGGACAAGTCAACGCCTGGTTATATCATACCTTTAACTGCTCTAATTGTACTACATAACAAGTAAAAAAACAATACAATTTGTTAAAATAACTTGAAATTAGAAACTTTTATCACTATAATAAAACTTGATAAAATCATATCAAAATTATCATATTTTATTATCATGCTAAAATGATAATAAATGATAATCTCATGATAAGAATTTATTATCATGATAAAAATTTATCACCAGCCCTGAAACAAAATTCTGAAAAGTGAACTCATTTTCTCATTTTGAAAATTTTCAATTTTAATTTTAGGTTGATTTTAAAAGGGGGGTAATGGAATAATTAGAATACAGTATAGAAAGGAAGGAAGCAAATGTATATAAAATGTGACTGTCAATTAAAGAGTACTAGATGTATACAGTATGCATACTATTGGAATGAGTTCCCTTTTGAGATACTCAAGAAGGATATTGTCAAGAGTGGAAAACATAAGATGTATCAGAGACACCCTATGACATTCGATATAGAGACTTCTAAGATTCCAACAGATGATGAAGGACATTATCAGGCTTTCATGTACATATGGCAGGTATGCATAGAAGGGAATGTAGTATTCGGTAGACGCTGGGAAGAACTACAGGAGTTCATGCAGAATGTAGTCAATGCTTATAAACTATCTGAAGAAGAAAGAGTAGTTGTTTATGTACATAACCTGTCATTCGAGTTTCAGTTCATTCAGGACTACTTCAAATTCGTTGATGTATTCGCAATGGCAAGCAGAAGCATATTAACTGCAAAGACTGCACATCTAGAGTTCAGATGTTCCTATAAGTTATCTAATATGTCATTGGCTAAATTCATAGAGAATACACCTAACACTCTTCATTATAAGGGTGTAGATGATTTAGATTATGCAACTGTTAGAACACCTGATACAGAACTGACAGAGGTTGAGTACGGATACTGCTTCAATGATGTAAAAGGATTATATGAGTGTGTCATGGAACTGTTGAAGGAAGATAACATAGCAACTATCCCATTGACAAGTACAGGATATGTAAGAAGAGACTGTAGAAACGCTATGAATAAGAACAAGAATAATCGTAAGATGTTTCTTAGAAGCAGATTAACACTTCTACAATATAAATTGCTTAGAGAATGCTTCAGAGGTGGAAATACTGCCAGTAATAGATACCTGACTAATCTAATCCTGAAGATAGTAGGAAGTTATGATTTATCTTCTTCATATCCTTTTCAGATGATAGCAAGGGAATATCCATTAGGTAAATGGAACTATGGTGTCATTCCTGACATAAAGACATTAGAAGAATATAACAGCAGATACTGCACTATTGCTAGATACACTTTCAAGAACATCAGGTTAAGAGACGAGAAGCCTATCCCATATATACCACAGTCTAAATGTCTAGCACTTGGTGATGATAGAGAAATATATAACGGAAGAATACTTCATGCAGATTTCCTGACAATATCAATGACAAACATTGACTTTGACATTGTAAGAGAGCAGTATGAATATGATGAATTAGCCGTTGAAGAGTTCCACTATTCTAGAAAAGGACTACTCCCAAAAGAACTTCGTGATACCATCATGTACTATTTTGAAAAGAAATCAGAATTGAAAGGTGATGAAGAACATTACTATGAATATATGAAATCTAAGAATAAGTTAAATTCTATCTATGGTATGACAGTTACTAATATTCTTAATACAGAAATTGAATACCATGATGGCGAGTATACAGAAAAGAAGATGACTGAAGAAGAGATGCAGGAAGCATTAGACAAGTACTATAAGAATCATAGGTCATTCCTGAATTATAGTTGGGGAGTATTCGTTACTGCATATGCTAGAAGAGAACTTGAAGATGGCTTGAACATTGCAGGACTTGACACTATCTACTGCGATACGGATTCAGTCAAATTCATTGGCAATCATGACAGGGAGTTTGAAGAATACAACGAAAGACTGAATAAGGAATGTGAAGAAAAAGGAATCAGGAACTATACTGAAGTCAACGGAAAGAGATTCTATATGGGTATCTTTGACAAGGAAAAAGGATATGACGAGTTCATAACATTAGGTGCAAAGAAATATGCATTCCTGCAGAACAGCAAGTTAGGTATCACAGTATCAGGACTTAGCAAGAAGAAAGGTGCTGAAGAACTAGAAAGAAAAGGTGGTCTAAGAAGATTTCAAAGAAATGAAGTGTTCTACAATTCAGGCAGGACTATAGCACAGTACAATTCAGCAGAGGTTCACGATATCACAGTAGATGGTTGTACATTCTCAACTGCTAGTAATCTAGCAATCGTTGATACAACATATACTTTAGGTATCACAGATACTATGCTAGATATCATTGAAAGATTACAAGGAGATAATGATTATGAGTAAGAAAAACTATGATAAGTATGTAAAGCAGCATCAGAAGAGAATACAGAAGATGAAGGCTAGAAACGAAAGGTTTGAACAGAAACAGAGGGCAGACGAGGAAGAAAGAATTAATCGTATCATTGAATTGAAGAATAATGGTGATAAGTTAGGGCTTGCAAAAGAACTTAGAAAGATGAATAAACGTATAAATGAGCGTTTCAGACAGATTGAGAGAAGGGACGGACACCCTGAAAATACTACTGCATATAGATATGCTATGCAGGAGACAGGGCAGGTTAAACCACGCTACACTGAAAGTCTGAACAAACTTCTATTACAGGATATTAATACACTTTTTAAGAGCAGTATGGATATCTCAAGAAAACTAGGTTCTAAATCGGCTTCATTAAGAGGGCTTAACCTAATTGCAGAAAACAGAGTAAGTGGTGCAATTGAAGGTATCAAGACACAATTAGGTATCGACATTGAAGATACTAAGGAGTTCAGAATATTCTTAGAAGAGAATGTAAATGAGATGATTGAAAATAATATCGGTTCAGAAGTCATTTTTGAACTTTTCTCTATGGCAATGCACAAGGAAAGAGGTATAGAGACACTAGACAAGATGTGGAAAGCATATTCTCAAAGGGGCGAGCGTATTGATACAATCGCAATGAAGAAATGGTTAAAATAATTAAATTTACTTATTGATATTATATTTAAAATATAGTAAAATAAATGTACAGAAAGAGAGGTGTTATAAATGACTACGAAAGAGAAAGATATGTTAAATACAACCTACGGAGTACCTTATAGAAGTGCTGCTTTACGTTATGCAACTTATGGCGAGATTGCTGGTTATCTAGGTATCACTAGACAGGCAGTCGGAAATAAGATGCATGGAAAGTCCCAATTCACATTGGAAGAGGTATTAAAGTTATATGATGTCTATGGTGTAACCATGTGGGAACTAAGAGATATCATAGAAGAAGAAACTAGAATCTATCAGGATAAGAAGGAGAGAGGATTATGGCAAACAGAAAACTAACAAATAAGATAACATTGTATGATATCTTAATGATGTGTGAACAAGATGAACTACTAGATGTTGTTTTCAACGGATACAAGGTTATTGAATGTAAACCAGCAGGAGATCTGTGTGATTTATTAGAAATACTTGATGATGATATTATTAATGCACTTGTATACAGAATTGGTGATGATTTTGGAAAAATCGTTGTTCACTGCACTGAAGAACTTAAAGAAAGGATAGAAGATTATGAATAACATAATTCTTAAAGACCTTCTAGAAGTCATAAGTGAATTGGATATAGTTAAAATCTACATTGAAAGAAAGCATAAATCAGAAGGTTTTAAATATCTAACTACTAGTAGTCCACGTTACATATTAGAAGATGAAGAAGAAGAATATTTACTAGACAGTGATTTACGTGTAACAGGTGTTTCAATGATGTATGATAATGATTATCAGGGACAAGTACTAGAAATTATTGTAAAGGAGATTCCCAATGAGAGTGAATGAAGTTATGGCTAAAGTAGAAGATACAGAACTAGTTTATTTACATCTAGGTAGTTTTGGAATCAAAGATTATAAATACGGTATAATTAATGACCGTACATATAGAGAGAATCATGTAGGTGATTGGCTTGTAACGGATATATGTGTACAGAAGATAAATCCTAACGAACCTGTATTAGCAATCACTGCGTGCAGACCATAATGAAAGGAGACATTATAATGGACTTAGGATTATACATCAGTTTATGGTTATGTGTTGGTATAGCAGTTGGATTTATTATTAGTGAAAAGACTAAATAGAAAAGGAGATAAATATATGAATAAAGTATTATTATGTGGTAGAACTTGCAGTGAATGGAAGGCTAGAAAGTATGGTGAAGGAAAGAGTTTTGTAACAAATACTCTTGCAATTCAGGAAGGAAAGGACAAGACAGAATTTGTAAGTGTCACTGCTTTTGGTAAGACTGCAGAAGTCTTATATAAATATGTTAAAAAAGGAGACATGGTACTAGTTGAAGGTTCAATCCATACTTCAGTATCAGAAAATGACGGAAAGAAGCAGTACTTCACAAGTGTTATTGTATTACGTGCAGAACTCTTACCTAATGCACGTAAGACAAAGAAAGAATCAGCTGAAAGTGAAATCCAATTCTAAGGATATCTACTTCAATGTATGGGATAGGATTCGTGCCTATCCCAATTTTCTTCTTTACATATTCGTTGGTGGACGTGGTACAGGTAAGACTTATGGTTCATTAAAGGAGTTTGCCATAAGAGCACATACCAATAGAAACAGATTTATATATCTAAGAAGAAGTGAAGTAGAAGTAGAGAACTGCTGCAGTCCTGTATCTAATCCTTTCAAGGCCATCAATGCTGACTTGGGAACGAACATTCAGCTGAAGGTGATTAAGGATATGGCAGTCATAACAGACAATGAAGATGAAGAGAATCCTGAAATAATAGGATATGCAGGTGCTTTATCTACTTTCGGTAAGTTTCGTGGTATGGACTTTTCAGACGTTGAATACATTGTGTTTGATGAGTTCATCAATACAAACCCTATGTCAAAGATGAAGAATGAGTTCATGCTTCTAATGAATGCGATAGAGACAGTCAACCGTAACAGGGAGTTCAATGCTGATGGAACTGTAGATAACTCTAAATCAGTTAAGGTAATCATGCTATCCAATGCGAATACACTTGATGATGATATCCTGCGTACTCTTAACATACCTGAAGTTATAAGACAGATGAAAGTAAATGATGAACATGTATACATAGATGAAGAACGTGGAATCTACTATGAAGATTTGAAGAACAAGAACTTCACAGACATGAAGATTAAGACACGATTATATAAACTGACTAAGGGTACATCATTCTATGATATGTCATTAGAGAATGACTTTACAGAAGATTATTTCGGAGATTTAAGAAAGGTAAACTACAATCAGTTGACGCCGATATGTTCATATAAGCATATGTACTTTTACAAGCACAAGTCAAAGGACATTATATTCTGTTGTAGGAGAAAGGCACAGTGCGTGTCATATGATGAACAGACTCTGAAGTCATTCAAGCTGGACTATTGGCACTATCTGGAATCCTATAGAAGCAGGGGTAATCTTTTCTATCAGGATTACAACCTGAAACTTGACTATATGCATATCATGTAGTATATTATAACTAGGTGGGTTACATAATCAGGGCTCAGAAGGCTTGTAACAGGGTGATTCCCTCATTGCCACCTTAATTTTAAAGAAAAAAGGAGACTCAATATGAACGAACCAAAAGAACCTAAGGAACCTGTAGAACCAAAAGAACCTGAAGCTGTAGTGGATATCAAGACAACTCCTGAATACATTGCAATGAAGGAAATGTTAGATAATCAGACTGCAGAGTTAGAGAAACTTCAGAAGCAGGTTAAAGACCTGCAGGTAGAGAAGGAGAAGATGGCTTTATCATACGGATTAGAAGAAAAGAGACAGGAAGAACTAGACAATGCATGGCTAGGTTTTTCTAGATACTCACATGACAAATAACAAGGAGATGATTATTTATGGCTTTAAGTGCTAATCAGATTTATACAATTGTTAATGAAGTTGCCCAGCAGGCAATGGGTTCAAAAACTATGGCAGTTGTAAACAATGCAGGTTTAGTTGCTCTAGGTAATACAGTACTTGGTAGCAGCGAAACTAAGAATAACTTCATTAATGCTTTGACAGACCGAATCGGTAGAACTATTGTTTCTTTCAGAGCGTATCATTCACATTTCCCTGATTTTGAACGAGATGCAATAGAATGGGGTAATATCCTACAGAAGTTGAAGGTCGCTATGCCTGATGCAGAATCAGACGATTCTTTCAACCTTCAAGACGGTAAATCAGTAGACCAGTATAAGATTAACAAACCTAAGGTTAATCAGTTGCTTTTTACAAATGAAGCACCATGGCAGACTCACATTACAGTACATCTAGATGAACTAGAAAAAGCATTCGTTGATTCTAGTGCAATGGGGGCTTTTATTTCAGGTATGTTCGGTGAAGTGCAGAACAGAATCGAATTGGCAATGGAAAACTTATCAATCGACTGTGTTAACAACTTCATGGCAGAATTGATTAAAAGAAAGACACAGAGACCTAACCGTGTTATTAATCTAGTGACTGAATATAATACTGCAATGGGGCTTACTTCAACAAATGCATTGAAAGCTGAAAATGCTTTAAATACTCCTGATTTCTTAGAATTTGTTGTAAGAAAAATTAATACAATTTCATCTACAATGGAATACATGACTTCAGGTATGTATAATGATACTGCATATGCTGGTGGCGATTCACAGAACAGTATCTACTCAAGACATACTCCTAAGAGTGAACAGCGAATGATGTTATACATTGACTTAGTCAATTCACTAAAGACTAATGTCAATTCTAAGGCATTCAATATGAAGGAAGTTGCTATTGATATTCCATTTCAGACAGTCCCATTTTGGCAGTCACTCAAGACACCTGATGGAATCAATATCCAGCCTGCTTCAGGTGGATCATCAATTTCACAGTCTAGCGTAATGGGTATCCTATTTGACAGAGAAGCAATGGGAACTTTCAAGAATAAGTATACTTCATTGACTTCACCTATCAACGCAGCAGGAAAATATTACAATGTATTCTATCATATGATTACAATGTACTATAATGACCTTACAGAAAATGCAGTTGTATTCTTACTTGCATAAGGAGGTGATTTTATATGGACGTAACGGCTTATACATTCTTCAAGAAGAGAAAGAATAGTACTAAACGCCCATCAGGTGGACATAAGAGAAATGTCGTTCTATTGGACGACGTTTCTTTATATAATCCTGTCTTCCAATCTGAATATTGGGATTATAATGATAACTACTGCTACTGGGCTAACAGGTACTACTATGTTACAGATGTAGTCACTTTAAGGCAAAACCTGTTTGAAGTCCACTGCGAGATTGACCCTTTAGCGACTTGGAAAGATGATATACTAGGTTCAAGTAGTTTTGTACTTTTCAGTACATCTGATTTTGATGTAGGTATCAGTGATTACAGACTAAGCAGTGACCCTATCACCATTACAAAGAGTGCTTCTACACCTGTATTTCCTGATTTAAAAGAAGCGTATGTAGTGACATATATTGGAACTGATTCATGCCCATCTGTTGGTATAAGTGAAGACAAACTTAAGACATTGCAGGAAAAAATGATGTCTGATAAATTTGTAGAGACTTGCCGAGATTGGTATAAGAAACTTGTTAAAACAGGCGAAACAGATGGACTGATTACAAGTAATTTAATAGCGTCACTAATTGGTAATGCATCTAATACAGTTACAAGTTGTATCTATATGCCTAAATTCTATGGACATAAGGGACAGTCAATTATTCTTGCTGGTGACTTTTGGACAGGACTAGTCGGTACAATTCCATATCATACACTAAGTGAAACTTATAATGTTAATATTCCGTGGGCTTTTCCTAATGGTGACTTTAGAAACCGTGCAGAATTTACTGCACTTGCTATCTATCTACCAGGATATGGTTTCATTGCATTGAATGCTGATAATTATCAAGGACAGTCAAGTATACCTGTACAAGCAACTTTAGATTCGTTCACAGGTGAAATCACATATCTAGTTGATGGGAAGGCTAAAGGTACGTGTACAATTGGATATCCTGTACAGGTCGGTACTTCACAAAAAGGTAATGTAATGGGTGCTATTTCAGGTATAACACAGGCAGTTGCTAGTGGTTATAGTGGGAATGCTATTGGTGCTATTGCAGGTGGTTTCAATGCAGTAAGAAGTGCTATTGGTGTTGACCCTTCAAGTGTCGGTTCAATGGGTGGGTCTAGTTCCTTTGAATGTTACAAAAATATCATGGTTTTAGTGATGGCCCATAATACTAATGTTGACCCTTCAAGTGTTGGCAGCACAATTGGAAGACCTTTAAATGCAGTAAGAAATATAGGTTCATTAAATGGATATGTGCAGACATCTAGAATGCAGGTATCAACAACTGCACCTGACGAGTATAAGACAGTTATTAATGATACTTTGAATGGGGGTATGTTCATTGAATAATGAAGTAATGAGATATGAAGACTTGGTTAAGAAATATAATCAGGTTAAGCCTACAGATGTTCAGATGAAGGATTCATTATCATATTGGCACTATTATAATGCACTTCTTCATCTTTGCTATTCGATTTTTGAATTTGAGAACCTGCCTGACAATTGGGACCGGGATTATATGCTCAACCAATTATTCATCAGAGGTGGATTCTGTGTGTGCCAAACAGAACTTGGGGTGCTGCCATTAATGGCTAGTACTTCATACTATAATGTATACAACAAGCCTACTAAGTGTCTGATTGCAAATAACGTGCTTGGTTCTTTTCAGAAGACTATCGGTGTTGACTGTGTTTATGTCAATCTTGGTTGGGAGTTCGATTCATTCATCAACCTTAATATGGTGATTAATATGTATGCAGGTAAACTTGCTAATATAGACGGAGCGATATCTACTAACCTTATCAATTCAAGAGTGGCTTTCCTATTCCTTTGCAATGATAACAGTGAAATCAATTCAGCAAAACAGGCTTATGATAGATTCACTGCTGGTGACCCTGCTATCTTCATGAAGACAAAGTCTACAATCAACAAGCCTGACTTATTCTTCAACAATGTAAAGAATACTTATATTGTAGATGAACTGCAGGATTCTAAGGACGATATCTTCAACGAGTTTCTTACATATATTGGTATTAAGAATGCTAATACAGACAAGAAAGAAAGACTGAATCTAGATGAAGTGAACGTGAATAATCAATGCACTAGTTCTCATGTCTATTCTTGGTACTACAATGTCAAGAAAGAGATTGATAATGTGAATAAGATGTTCGGACTTGATATAAAAGTGAGACTTAACCAGCCTGAGCAGCAGAAGGGAGCAAGTGAAGATGAACCTGAACAACCTGATGAAACTGTATGATAATGATTTGTTCAATGATATCATTCTACCTGAAGGAATCGACCATGATACAGTTGTGAATACTATTCTAAGTGAAAGTGCGTTGAACACTCCTATGTACCCGGAGCATGACCTTCTGAAGATGATGATTAATAACTTCTTCAGGAAGTACTACAACAACTTTGAAAGATACAATAGAGCACTGCAGGAAGATTATACACCTAATGAAAACTATCATAAGACAGATGAACGTACAATACGTGATAATGTCAACAAGGTACAGAATTTAGATGGTAAGCAGATAAACTCTTTAAATGAAAATAGTGATACTGAAAATTTCAGAATGGCTTTCGATTCAGGAGAGTACAAGAAGACTGACAGAGGAACTAGAAGGACCACTAATAATGATACATATAAGCAGAATGATAAGACTACTACTGACAGCAACAGGAATAGTACTATTATCACTAATTCTCATGGGCTGACAGGGGTATACTCTAATCAGAGACTTGTTGAAGATGAAGTGAAACTTCGTTCAAAATATAATGTCTATAATTATATTAGTGATTTATTTTATGAAGAATTTATGATAAAATGTATGTAGAGGTGATATTATGAGTTATATATATGATTTTCCTCATACACGTAAATATGATGATGATTTAGGATTCCTTATTGAATATTATAAGGAAGTTAAAGAAGCCTATGATGGAACATGGGCAAGGATAAATGAACTAGCAGATTATCTAGAAACACATCTTCCTGAATTAGCAAGCGAGTATCTTGATATTGCATTAAGAGAAGGAAGGATTGCTGTTAATCTAAGATATAATCCAGATGATACTTCATTGACATTCAGTTATACATCTAAGTAGGAGGTGAGATAATGGGAACTTTTGATTTTGATAGATTTAAGGATAATTCGAATACATACCTATGTAAGGACACACAGGGTAGACAGAATTTAGAAGATTACAAACCTATAGTAGATAAGAAACTACAGGATTTGAAAGAATCACTTAAGAATAGATATGTTCTTATCGGTGATAGTTACCTTGATGGCTATACACCACAAGGACACGTGAATGACTTTGGTGGTAAACTTAAGACTATGCTTAAATGTGGTGACGGAGATTGGTTTCAGAAGTCAAAAGGTGGAACAGGGTTTGTTGCTTCTAGTGATGGCAAAACCTTTATGACATTGGTTAATGATATCTACCCTTCTGTCACTCACCCTGAAACTATCACACATGTAATCTTTGCAGGTGGCTGGAATGACAGTGGCTATACATCAGAGAATATACAGAGTGCTATTGCAAGTACATATGCTATTGTTATGCAGAAATTCCCTAATTCTACTATGTATACTGCTAATGTGGCTAGTTCTTTCGATAATGCAGAGAAATTATGGTATATCCATGACCATGTAGAACACGCATATTCTTATTCAGCAATCAATAATGAACATTGTGTACACTTAGGATATATCGGAAACAACCTACATGAAAGAGGTATGCTTGCAAGTGACGGAGTTCACCCTACCGATTGGGGGCAGGGGATTATTGCTATTTCAATATTCTATGCTTTAAATGGTGGAGAGTATGTACCTGTAGGTAGATTCCATGGTTTCACGGCAACATATAAACAAGATTCACATAATAGTAATATTGCAGGATATGAATACTATACAAAAGATGAAGTATGTCTAACAATCAGGAATGTTTATTTCTTTAATCAGGAAACTATCAGATGTGAATCAAATTGGGTTGTTGGTAGAATTTCAGATTGCTCATATATTAGAAGTGGTTATGATACTTTGTGTTCTGTTCAAGCAGGGGCTATCATAAGTTATGATGGTGGACATAAATTTATCAATGCACCTGTTACAGTCGGTATTTTGCAAGATAACCTATTCTTTGTTAATATTCATGCAGTTAACAGGGAAGGAACTAACTATGAGACACTTAATAATGTGGCTTATATAAACTTCAGTTATGCTACTCTTAGAGTACCAATCAGTTATATTTAAGGAGAAATTATTATGCAGGAAGTAGAAACATTAATTACTACAGTTGGTTTTCCGATTTCCATGTGTCTATTATTCGCATGGTATATCTATAAACGTGATGAAAAGGATAGTGCTAAGGACTTGGAACACAAGGCAGAAGTGGACAAGTTATCTGAAGCAATCACTAATAATACAGTGGTTATGGAAAAATTACTTAAAGTACTATCATTGAAAGAAGGTGTTGAGATTGATGAAAGTAAATGAATTTGTAACTAAAGCTTTAGCATATGAACAGAGACCTACATTATATAAGTTAGGTACATACATGAATAGAAAGAACGGTAAATATATATTATGTGACTGTTCAGGACTTATCAAAGGTATCTTATGGGGATATCCTGATAAAGGTAGATACTGTTCAAATGGTGTTCCTGATACTAACGCAAATACTATGATTAGTAAATACTGTACAGGTGTTACATCTGATATGTCTAAGTTAAGAAAAGGTATGGCAGTGTGGATGAGTGGACATATCGGTATCTACTGTGGTGATGGGGTGGTTGTTGAATCTTCACCACGATGGGAAAACGGTATTCAGCGTACTTATCCTAAAGGTTGCCCTGTATCAAATAAACATAAACTAAACACACGTAAATGGTCAAAATGTGGATATCTAAAGTGGATTGACTATACATCTACTTCAGACCTTACGCAGGTGGCAAAAGATGTTATCAAAGGAAAATACGGAAATGGAAAAGAACGTATTGACAATTTAACAAAAGCAGGGTACAATTATGAAGAGGTACAAAAGATTGTTAA
>ULOH01005784.1_pt1 | contig 13067 bp, 14 predicted proteins | sample 1952421 | NCBI WGS metagenome assembly ULOH01 (sample SAMEA4835599, study PRJEB28245) | human gut metagenome | biome: gut microbiome; material: fecal sample | place: Denmark | collected 2008
ATATAAGCAGTAGATATATACTAATATTATTTTAGCATAAAGAAGTAATTATATAAATAAGAGTAGAAAAATAATCGTATAGTCATATATAACAAAAAAACTATGATATAATAATTTCAGGTGGTGAGATTATGTGTTTAATATGGAACTTAATAAAAGCATTTACTGATACTCAAGATGATAATAAAAAAGATAATAATGATTTAGAAGATTGGCAAAAAGAATTAGTAAAAGAAAAGAAGTATGATACATTTAACTTTGAAGAAGAACTAGAAGATGATGACTATTATTCAGAGGATGATGATGAATAAGATGAATAAGAAATTTGTCAAAATATATTGATTAAATATAAAAAGTTTGATACAATATAGGCAGTTAAAGGAAGAAAGACGCTAGTACAGGTCTATTTAATAGATTTTTTGTGCTGGTGTTTTTTTTGTGTTAGGGTGATATAGAATGAAGAAAAAAATAATAGTAATTTTAGTGTGCATTATACTATTGATGCCATTAAAGGTTAATGCAACGAGAGGTTGTTGTTCTCATCATGGTGGTGTTAGCGGTTGCAGTAGTTCTGGAAGATTGGTTTGTAATGATGGTACTTTAAGTCCCAGTTGTACATGTACACCAACGGTTACTTATACTTATGGGTGCACAGATAAAAATGCAAGTAATTATAATTCTAGTGCCAATAGAGATGATGGAAGCTGTATCTATTATACATATGGATGCACAGATGAAACAGCAAAGAACTATAATTCATCAGCAAATAAAGATGATGGAACCTGTGAATATTATGTACTAGGATGTAAAAATCCATCAGCAGACAACTATGATCCAAAGGCAGAGATTGACGATGGAAGTTGCATAATATCCACTAGTAAAAATATTGAAGATAATGATAGTGAAGCTGAAAAGGATAATAATAGTTTAATAAACACAATCTTAGGTATAGGAGTAATATCAGGAGGAGTATATTTGTATAAAAGAAAACATAAATAAAATTTTAAATATATTAAAAAAAATAAAACATTAGAAGCAGAAGAAGAAAGAGAATATACTTCTCACCATAATACTCATATAGACTTCTTAATATATAATAAAATAAGTAAAATACCATTATTAGTGGTAGAAGTAGAAGGATATAAATATCATAAAGAAGATAATAAACAAAAAGAAAGAGATATATTAAAGAATAATATACTATCTAAATATAATATATTATTGATTAGATTAACTACTAATGGTAGTAGAGAAGAAAATATTATAAGAAGTAAATTAGATGAGATAGTTAGCAATGAATAATTATTGACAAATCAACGATATATAACAAAAAAACGTGGTATAGCAATTTTAACAATTTTTAAGTAATATATATGTGCGTAAAAAAAAACATTAGGAAAAATATTAATTTCATTATTCTTATGTTATAATAGTATATAATTTTTTGGAGGTGTTTTAATGTTTAAATTTATTCAGTTGATAAGTGCATTGATTAGACAATTTTTATTACCCAATCCGTATATAAATTTATTTAAGGAAGAAGTGTATGCAAACTTGTTTAACATAATAATTGGTGGATACATTTTACACAAACTATCATTTTGGCTAACTAGAATGGGATACACAAAAGGAGTAGATGAGCCGGAAAAGGGCAGCATTGGTTATTTATTTAGTTATATAATCCTAACTTTTATAATAACACTTATCGGAAAAATATTTACTGACATAAAATTTGCAATTGGAATATTTTTGATTATATATATAATACTATGTGTTTTGGTAAATAAAATTTTTAACAGAAATAATTATTTATAAAAATTAAGTAAGAATAGCAAACAAGCAACGAAAAAAAGTGCCATACTTGAGATAGAACTTTAAAGCTATAACACTGATTATAGTTTTTTATTTGGAGGTAAAAATGAGTAAAATAAATACTATACAACAAAAAATAAAATCTATAGATGGAGGACAATTTCAAAACTTATGTGATGATTATTTACAAAAGAAATATAATTTAAAAAAAATTATAAGATTAGGAACGTATAGTGGTAGCAGCAAAACAACCAAAGGAATTCCAGATACGTATGTTGATGAGAAAGATGGATATACACTAATAATGTATGGACATGATGAGACTAATCCATATTCGAAATTAGAAAAAGATATCAAAAAAATATATAACTACGCTAAAAATAATTTATCAGATAAAATAATCAAAAAAATAATATGTTGTCATTCAAGTAATAATATTTCAATTACACAAAATGAAAAATTAAAAACGATCTGCAATGGTGTAGAAATTGAATTAATTGGGATTGATGAATTATCGTATGATTTAAAAAATAATTATCCATTAATTGCTAAAGAACATTTGTCATTAGAATTAGATACAGGTCAGATATTATCACTCGATGATTTTATAATAAAATATGATAGTGATTCTTTGAATGCACCATTATCCATTAATTTTATTTTCAGAAATGAATTTGATGACATTTATAATTTGCTATCTGATAGTAATGTTTTAGTTGTAACAGGTAAACCAGGCGTTGGAAAAACAAAAGTGGCATTAGAAGTTTGCTCTAAGTTTTGCAAAAAAAATAAAGAATATGAGAGCCTATACATCAAATCAAATGGTTTAAATATATACGAGGACTTAAAAAATTATATAAATAAAGATAAAAATTATTTATTATATATTGATGATATAAATGAGTTAAGAGAATTAAACTTATTGGTTGATATAGTAAATCTGAATAAAGAAACATCAAAAATAAAAGTAATTGCCACAGTTAGAAATTATTTGTTGGAATCTATTGTAAATGAATTAAAAAGGATAGAAACACCGAAAATTTACACGCTTGTAGAAATGAATGAAGAGTCCATAATAAGATTGTTAGAAGAAGAATTTTCAATAAAAAATAAAGACTATCAAAATAAAATATTACATATATCAAATAATAATCCGAGAATTGCTGTAATGGCAGCAAATGGAATCATATCCAAAAAGTTAAAGTCCTTAAACAATGTTCTTGATATATATGATGTATATTATAATGACATTTTAAAGGAAAAGAATATAAGTGAGTTGGATTTAAAAATATTATTTATATTAGGATTATTTTTAACAATAGATATAGATTCTGAAAAACAAATAAAAACTATAGCAGAATTATTTAATGAGAAAAAAGATATTGTTATAGCATGTTTAGAAAAAATGTATAAAAATGAAATAATAGATTTCTATGAAGAAAGAATATTTAAAATTAATGATCAAAATTTCAGAAATTATATTGTATATTATTATTTAATAGTAAAAAAGGGAATTAAAATTAGCAGTTTACTAGAATTACTATATTCAAATCATATAGAAAGATTATTAGAAACAATTAATATGCTGATGAATTTGTTTTATTCTGAAGAAACAGAAAAATATATTTATAATGAAATAAATAAAGTGTGGGAAAAAAATAAATATACAAATGATTTCAACTTTATGATGCATTTTTATTCTGTCAACCAACTAAAATCCTTGGTAATTTTAAAAAAAGAAATTGATAATATAGAAAGTATAAACTACTTAATAAAAGATGAAGATATAACTGAAAAGAAAAATTATGTAAATATAGATGATAAAATTGTTAAGGTATTATGTGGATTTAAATATAGTGAACATAGTGACGAAGCAATCGATTTGTTACTTTCGTATTTTGAAAAAAGACCGGATTTAGTTATTAATTTCTATTTTGCTTTTACGTTGTGTTATGGAATTGATGAATATAGTTACGAAAATGGTTACAAACGAGAAATAAACTGTATAGAAAAAATAGCTGATTTTTATTATAAAACTTCAAATAAAAATAACTTTATTATATTATTCCTAAATATAGCAAGAAATTACCTAGATTATGAACATCATATTACAAGAAACTCAGTTAAGAAAAATTCAATAGAAATGCTAAGAGTGCCTATTATTTCTTCAGATGGATTGAATAATTTCAGAAAAAAGATATTTTATTTGTTATCAATCATTTATAATTCCCAGCATCAATATCAGAACAAAGTTTTAAACATAATAAAAACGAGCTGCTTGTATTCGAAAAATGAAGAAATCGTAGCGATATTTATATCTGATTTGCCAGTGTTGTGTGAATACTTCTTTAATAATTGGACTAATCCTAATATTTTACAATCAAAAATTTTAGAACGATTTGAAATAATGTGTGATTTAATAAGAATAGATAAACCACCATGTTTAATAGGATATAAAAAGAATACTAAATATGATATTGTGAGAATTATTGAATATGGAGCCATGAGAAACCTTAATTGGAAAGATGAAGAAAATGAAAGGAAAAATAAAGTATTAAAATTAATAGATGGATACCAAATAAAAGACTATGATAATTTATTTGATATCTTATCAGAAATTGAAATTAATAATGAGTTTTTTGATGATTGGAAAATAAAAAGTTCTATACAAGATATATTTGTACATTTAAAAGATTGTGATATTTTAATCAATGTATTTGAATCATATTACTTGCATAATGTTCCTTTTTCTATTATTCCAAAAGATATTATTTGTTTATTGCTTTCGAAATATAAAAAAACAAAAATTTATAAATTACTATCCAAAAACAATTCTGAAAAAGTGATACAATATATTAATGCTTATTTTCTGAATATACAACAAGTAGATAAAGTGGATGCGAAACGCCTATTAAATTTTATTGAAACAGAATTAAGAAAAGATAATCCATTGATTTTGGGACTCGATGACATTTTAAAATTTGAAAAAGTATCCAAAGGAATAATTGAAAAGATAGTATCAAAAATACTAGCCAGATCACACGGAAATATAACAACTCATTTGTTTGATCCTATTTATGACTCGGATAGCGATGTATGTAATGAAATTATTAGGTGTTTTGATAATGTTAATGTATTAGAAGATGCTTATATACAATCTTCCTATGCTTTAACCGACATAAATGGATATTTTGGGTTAGCTCTATTGAAAAACAATAAAAATTTTGCTTTAAAACTAGTAACCCTTTTAGAAAATAGTCATTATCATTCATCTGAAGTAAAAAACATATTTAAAAACATATGGGAAATGGATAAATATAGTCTTTATATTAATTTAATAGTAGAAGAAGCATATAAAAAAAATATAATAAGGCATAATTTATTCGAAGTATTTTCAAAAAGTACAGAAGATAAAAAAATAATCAATAACAGGAAGGAAATTTGGATTGAAAAGTTTATCATAGAAAATAGTAAAGATATAGATAAAATTGTATTCATATTCGAAATTATAAATGAATGTTTTAAAAGCAAAAAGAAGTATTTTGTTTTAAAGTTTTTAGAGGTGAATACAAATGTAAATGATTTTAAAAAAATTCCGTTACATTCATACTTTTCTAGCTGGACAGGAAGTGAGCTCCCTCTTATTGACAATAAAATTAATTATTTAACAGATTTAAGTAAGTCCATCAATGGTATAGAGTACCTAGAACATAAAGCAATAATTGATGAAAATATAAAGCATTTAGAACGATATAAAGAAGACATCAAAATTAGGGAATATGTAGAGAATATGCATTATTAGCGATAGAAGTAGATGGATAGGATATAAATATCATAAAGAAGATAATAAACAAAAAAAGAGATATATTAAAGAATAATATACTATCTAAATATAATATACCATTAATTAGATTAATTACTAATGGTAGTAGAGAAGAAAGTATTATAAGAAGTAAATTAGATAGGATAGTTAGTAATAAATAATTATATATATTTTATTATGTTCACTATAAGCCTTACTATGTAAGTCTTATTAGTGTTGTTATTAGCCTAGGTCTAATAACAATATGCCAGTGCATCTATTATATATAGGCAATAACTATATACTAATATTATTTTAGTATGGAGAAAATTGTCTAAACCTGTCCTTTAATTGACTATCTGACAATTCTGTAGTAATATATAAGACAGGTGAAGGCTTTAGAATCTCATGACCTAGAAATGGTTTTCCATTTGCAATTGAGTTGGCAAGCTGTAACGCAAATAATGACTTACCAACCTTTGTTTTAGATACTAATAAGTAAACACCTTTAGACCTCATTAATCCATCGATTATGATGTCTTTTTTGTGCTTTCTTTTAAATCTTCAAAAGCCTTCATATCTTTATGCCTCCTTAGTTAATTTTTTTACTCTTCCTTCTAAGTATGGAATATCTATATTTAAATATTTAACAACTTCTTGCATAGGTACTGCATTATTTGGAACATAATAGTTTTCGTTTTCTAATTTCTTTTTAATAGTGCTCTTAATATATAATGCATTGTTTCTATCAACACCTGCAAGTTTCATTAAGTCACTTAGACTACACCATTGTTTAGCAATTAGTTTTAGTGTTACTGATGATGTCATACATTATCACTTCCTTTCTTTTATAATTCTTTTTCTTCTTCATTCCATTTGTGTATGGAACAGCATTTGCTTCTAAAATATTTAGTTCAGAGTTATACCTTATATATTTGTTGATTCTTAACTCGAGTAGGGTATCTTTAATATCTTCCATAGAGTCGGTACAGTGTTCTTTGATTTCTATACCATGAGTAATATTATTAGTTAATACCATTGTTAGAAAACCTTTAGCTCTTAATGATAGATTAGGATCTAATAAGAATTCATCAAATACTCTTTGAACTTTTAATTTAGCCATCTTCTCACCTCTCTCTAAGTGTTCAGTATGCCGTTCACTGCAACCAATATAGTACAAATAAATTTAATTGTCAAGAATTCCGAACAAAAATGTTTTGTAAAAATGACAAAATGTGATATAATGAATATGGAAGAGAATAAGAAGACTTTTAAGGGAGTGAAAAATATGAACAATAGTGAAGCATTAACTACATTAATTGTTGGAGGAAGAACTGCAAAAGAGTATTCTCAAAGAGAACTTGCAAGAAGAGTTGGAATAAGTAATTCTTCTTTAAATGATATAGAAAATGGTAGAGTAGCTAAACCAGATCCTGAGATTTTAAAAAGAATTGCGGAAGAATTAGATCTATCTTTGCAACAACTTTTGAAAGCGGCTGGATACAATGAAGTTATGAGTTGGTTTTCTCATGATGAGTTTAAAAATAAATCAACAAAAGATTTAAAAAATACTATAGAAGAATGTAGATTATTTAAATACGATATTTTAGATTGGGATGCTAATAAAAGAAAAAAAGCATTAAAGATAATGCAAAACTTAAATGAAATAAAATTAGGTTTAAGATTAATAAAAGAGGACGCAGAAACTGATTATACATTAGATAAAGCATTAGAAGATATTGATAAAGAAATACAAGAATTAAAAGAGATAGCAACTAAATATGATTACAGTAAGTTGCCTAAAGATATATAGGAGTTGTGTATGAAAAAGATTGAGTTAGATCAAAAAGAAAAGGAAGCAATACTTGAAGAATTATATAAATCGTTTGAAACTGGATATGATTTTGAAGATTTTTTAAAACCATTATTGGAATGTCTTGGATTAGATGAAGTAAGAGTTACAAAACGTTCTGGAGATGGTGGAGTTGATTTGGAAGGCATAAGATATGGTGTTATCAATAATAATGATGATTCTGTAAAATATATCGTACAGGCTAAAAGATTTAAACCATCCGAAAAAATAGCTGTTGATATTATAGATAAGCTAAGAGGTAATATGGCATCTGGTGAAAAAGGAATTGTTATTACTACTGCTATGTTCTCTAGCCCAGCCAGATTAAAAGCAGAAACAAGTGATAACAGACCAATTGTATTAATTGACGGAAAAATGCTAGTTGATATTTGTATTGAAAATAATATTGGATTTGTATATAAACCAGTATTTAGTTATGAAGAATTAAATAAATTTTATAAAAAGAATTCTGTTGTTGAAAATATTGTTGATGATAATGCTAATGAATATATTGTCAGTGATATTGAAAAAGATATTACAGCAAATGATATAAGAGCTAGAATTATTAGTATTCCTCGTGCAATATTTAATGAATTGCCTTCTGACTGTGATAAATTCGATTTATGTTTTAATGGAAATGATATTAAAGATGTAAGGATAAGTTCAGATAGAAGATATTTTTCACAAGGAATAACTGAAATGTACAGAAAATATGGATTATTAACCAAAGATAATGTATTTAATCCATCTAAGTCTGTTTGGAAATACGATGGTAAAACTATATATATAGATTTAATAAATTAAGATCGGGGGATATTGTATGCAAAATAGAAAGACGTTTATTAAGTGGGCAGGTGGTAAAGAAAAAGAACTGCCAATAATTTTAAAAAACTTGCCTAAAAATTTTAATAGATATGTTGAACCATTTGTAGGTGGAGGAGCAGTATATCTAAATATAAATTGTGAAAATTCGGTTATTAATGATAAATCTGATGAATTAATGTTACTTTATAAAATGATAAAAAAACATGATAAAGGTTTTATTGATAGCTTAAATCAAATAAATAAGAATTGGATTTCGCTTCAACATTTGGTTGAAGATAATACAAATGAATTATCTGATATTTATGATAAAGTTAAAAGTAACAAAAATAGTGCTGATGAATTAGTTGAAAAGTTTGTCGAAAAACATACTAAAGAATTAAATAGTCTATTAGAAGAAGATTTTGATATTAATTTATATAATTTTATTAAAGAAGTTAAGAAGAATTTAATATCAAAATTAAACAGAATGAAAAAAATTGAGCTTGAACGAAATGAAATGAATGTAAGCGATATAATGAGTAATATTGAGTGTGCCTTTAAAAGCGCTTACTATATGTATTTTAGATACCTTTATAATAATAAGAAAAAATTGAAGTTAAGTGATGAATTCTATTGCGCAGTATTTTATTTTGTTAGAGATTTTTGCTATGCATCTATGTTTAGATATAATGCTAATGGTGAATTTAATGTACCTTATGGTGGAATCAGTTATAACAGAAAAGACTTTTCTAAAAAGATAGATTACGTATCTTCTGATGAATTAAATAAATATATGAGTAAAACAAAAATTTGTAATTATGATTTTGAAGTTTTTTGTAACAAAGTAGAATTAACAGAGAATGATTTCATGTTTTTAGATCCTCCATACGATACCGAATTTTCTACATATGCAAAAAATGATTTTGATAAAGATGATCAAATAAGATTAGCAAATTACTTATCAAAAACAAAAGCTAAGTTTATGTTAATTATAAAAAATACAGATTTTATATATGACTTATATAAAGATAGAGGATTTAATATAGAATCGTTTGATAAAAAATATTTAGTAAGTTTTATGAATAGAAATGATAAAGATGTTGAACATTTATTGATCACTAATTATGATCTTTAGGAGGTTTATATGAGTTGGGGATGGAGAAATAAACCACGAAGTGTAATTAAAACAGTTCAATGGTTTAAATATTTTTCAAATTTAGAAAATGAAAATTGGGATTATACAGCTAATAAGCTTGCTGCAAATAATATAAAGATTCACCCAATTAGAAGAAAGTATTATTTTGATGCACAACTAGAGGAAGAGGATTCTCCTATTAATGGTTTATCTTATGAAGATTATCTAAATGGTACTAAAGATGGTAAAGCAGATTCTGAAAGTAATGCTAGAAATGATCTTGCTACATATAAATTTTATGGATTTGGATATATTGATAATGAAGGATTAATTAGAGTTACTAAAGCAGGAAAACTAATTTCAGAAGGTAAATTTGATAGTGAATTATTTTTAAAACAACTTTTAAAAATGAATTTTCCTTCTGTATGCACTAATTACGGACGTGATATAAAAGATGGAAATAGGGTTTTTCCATTACAAATAATAATCAAATTATTACTAGATCTTGAATACTTAAATGGATATGAATTGGCATATATTTTCTTATGTAATGATATATCTCAGTATGATTCTTTGGCAAATTCTATAAAAAAATTTAGAGCAGACTATAATGCGCTAGATAATAAAATGAAATCTAGTGAATGTGAAGAAATCTTCAATAAGTATGCAAAAGAATATTTTGATTATGTGAAAGAACCTAATAAAGGTGATCCTTTGTCATATATAGATTCTATTATGAGAGCACTTGATTTTACTAGATTATTTGATATTTCTGGTAGAGGGCTATATAAAAAGGTTAGAATTGCTGAACATTCTAAGAAAAAGGTTGAATTAATTAATAGCAAATATTCATTTATAACTATCAATAATGATAATCTTGACGCTTATATGGAATGGTATGGTAATCCGGATAATATAATTCTTCCTTGGGAAAATAAGGATGATCGAAAATCATTATTAGTTGATAAGATTAATTTATTAGATAAAACTATTCATGTAGTTAATGAAAAATATGAATTGGAGATTGAATTAGATTCTGCAGAATTATATTCTAAAGTCAATTCAATGGATAGTTCAACAGAATTAAAATTATTTGAAGAAGAATTAATTACTAAATTAACTACATTGAATGAAGAAATCTTTATTAAATATACTTCTAAAAATGAAGATACTAGGAAAGAAATTACTGATAGATCCGATTCTATTAAATCAAGAGAGAGCGAAGATATGGCTGCATTATGGCTTGAATGTAATACATGGAAGTCTTTAGTAGCTATAGATGGTAATCAAAATGTTGTTAGAAATTTTGATGTAGAAGAAGATTTAACTCCTAAAAGTTTTGCTCCAGGTAAAAATAATACACCTGATATGGAACTTTATTATAATGGCACTATTTTAATACCAGAGGTATCACTTATGAGTGGAGTACAACAATGGGAACACGAAGGCTCTAGTGTTATTGATCATGTTATGAAATTCATAGATCAAGATGCTGGTAAAGAAGTGTACGGATTATTTATTTCTAATTCTATAAATAAAAGAACAGATTGGCAATTTTTCCTTTTAAACAAGGAAAGTTGGATGGGTAATCCAGTTCCTGTAATACCATTAACAATTGAACAATATAGTGACATTATAAGTTTTATATATGCTAAAAACATACATATAAAATACTTTGTTGAATTAATAAGAGATATTCACGAAAATACATTAAGTTTGGATTCATACAAGCAATGGAACGAGTGTATAAACAATACTATAATCCATTGGAAAGAGGAATATGTGTAAATAACTGATATGTCACTTATGTCACTTAATATGCATAGTGTATCATATAAAAAAGTGTCATAAGTGTCATTATGTTAATTAAATTATTATTTAATTGGTGGTGATATAATGAAAATTGTTAAAAAGATAATTGATTTTGTAAAAAAGATTTTTGGACAAGATATAAGTATAAAAGTCGAAAAAAAGTCAAAATATGATATTAAAAAAAATAAAAACTGTAATATATCAATAAGCGATTCTGGAGATAATAATGCAAAACAATAGTTTATTAAATGTTGAAAAAAATAAGGGTTGCAATATAGATATAACAGTTGTTAATAATCAGACTGATGCTTTATCTTTAGATAGCATTAATAACAATTATAAAGATATTACAAAAATCGAAGATTTATTTACAGATCGTCTAGATGTTGGGACAGATATTCTAACAAAAAAACTATTGCCTAAGCAACTTCAAGAAGATTTTGAAATTGTTCCAAAGTTTAACGGTAAAAAAATTAGCTTTGAAGCAAGTGCAAAAACAGATGATGCATATAAAAAATTTCCAATACACTTAAAGTATAATATGAAATTTGATTCTGTTGAAGAAGCTGATAAATTTAGAAAAAATGGTTTGAACGAATTAATTGAACAAGCAGAAAAAACTGGTAAACCCGTTGAAATTTCCAATATTACAAGTATGAAGGAATTTTTAGGTGAGTTTGAAAATCCAGTTGGACATGCAAATAAATATGGTAGTGAAGGTGTAAAATTATATATATGTCCTTCACCAATGCCGCCTGCACAGGTTTACACAATTGATATTTATAATTCTGATTATTCATTCCGTATTGATACAAGCTTAAGACTAGAAAAGAGAGATGGAGATAATATTAAATTAACAAATAAAGAATCCACTGAAGAGCCTTTTAATGTTGCAATTTCATTAACAAATATGGAAAAGACTGATGATGGTGTTTCTGGTAAATTTAATATTACTATTTCAATTAGAGAAAAATATCTTAATGATTGTGAATATAATTTAAAAATGCTTAAATATAAATATTTAATGGATGATAATAATACAAATATTAATGTTAGTAATAAGAAACTAAACCAAAATATTTTTACTTTTAATAATTTTGAAGCAAAGGGTCATACTAACAAGGAAAAGAAATTCTTTAAAAGGTTAGCAGGTTTGATAGAAAAAGTATTATATATTTCTAAAACTAAAAATATTAATATTAAATATAATTTAGATGAAATTCTAAGAGAAGAAAAATCTATTAATATATTATATGCAGAGAGTACAGGAAAAAAGTGTACCATTAATGAAAAAATGAAATTTAATCAATCGTTAGAGATCAATAAAGACACAAAAAAATATTGTAAGCAAGGAAATAAATTTGAGTTAGTTACTAAACTTGATTTTGTTACTATATTTAATAAAAAAATCACTTTAAAAGATAATGAAACTATTTTTAAAGAATGTATTATTCAGAAGGTTGAGGAAATAGGTAATATCTATAAAATTGAGTTTGAAGCAGAAAAAATCATTTTCAAATGTATATAAAAAGCATATATAGCTACGTAACCTATATATGCTTTTTAATTGCTTTGCACAGTTTTTGCACAACAATTTGGATAAATTTTGCTGTGCAAGATTAAATATTTTTAAATCATGTGTCTTGAAAACGTTGATTTTAAAGGGGTTAAACAGGTATGATTTACCCATTGCGCTATGCCCCCTGAAGAGAGCAGCTATTTACGAAATACTTAAAAGACTTACCTACATCACAATGATGCACTAAGTCTTTTTCTTCATACCTTACAAACTTGTAATATAAAACAGAGTAAAATAATGATATAATAGAACTATAGAAAGAAGGAAATAT
>ULOH01026173.1_pt1 | contig 13016 bp, 10 predicted proteins | sample 1952421 | NCBI WGS metagenome assembly ULOH01 (sample SAMEA4835599, study PRJEB28245) | human gut metagenome | biome: gut microbiome; material: fecal sample | place: Denmark | collected 2008
CATCCTCATCCCGTGCATCTTCGTCCTCTGCGTCGTCGGCTCCTTCGCTATCAATAACAGCTTCGTCGACGTCGTCCTCATGTTCATCTTCGGCGTCATGGGATACCTCATGCGTAAGATGGGCCTCAATACCGCTGCCGTCGTCCTCGCCCTCATCTTAGGGCCGATCGGCGAGCGTGGCCTGAGGAGAAGCCTCACCCTTTCGGGCAACGACATTTCCATCCTCTTCTCTACCCCGATCTGCTGGGTCCTCATCATCCTCTGCATCCTCTCCGCCTTCTCCCCGCTCCTCATGGACTGGCTGAAGAAAGGGAAAGCAGCTATCAAGGGATGATTCGCTGCACGCAAAAGCACCGCGAAAGCGGTGCTTTTTTGTTGCTGGTGACTTGACGAGGCACTTCAAATCTAAGGAAACGCTGATTCAATCGCAGAGTCAGCTTCTGCAAGAATTTTTATACATGGCCTCGTTATAGCCTTCCTTACATAGCTCGTTATTTTCGCCCCCTATTCCTCGCTATGCATAGAATTTCAAAAGTAAAATCTGGCAACGATCGAATCAGCGTTTCCCTAAATAACTTTTCGCTAAGACTGGAAAAAGAGCGGAAAGTATGGTATTATCTATGCATATGAGTATGCGGGTGTAGTTCATCGGTAGAACGCCAGCTTCCCAAGCTGACACTAAAGTGGTTTTCAAAAAATAAATAAAAATAGTCAGGAAGTGCAGTATTACGTGAAATTTTGCACTTCTTTTTTTTATTACCTAAAAGCAAAATTTTCCTTTTACAACCTTACTGCAACCTTACTACCCAAGGAGTGATTTGGAGGATGAAGAAAGTCTCTGCAAAATCTGCAGAGACTTTCTTTAATCTAATTCTGTATGTTTATTGATGTAATAGTTAATGGCTTTTCGACTGATTTTCCAAATGCGGCCAATTTTAAATCCTTTTAATACGCCACTTCTAAGCAATCCATATAGAGTACCTTTTGAGACCATAAGAATCGCACAAGCATCATCTACAGACACCAACTCTTCTTGCGTCATTTCTAACATTTTTACTCACCTCCTGTTACGCTTATAGAGATGTTATTTTAAAAACAGAAAAATACATAAAAATCATTCATACTGAGAAAGGGGGTTAGTTGGTGCTAGATAAGCATAGATGAATTGTCAGCTTTGATACGACTGATAACAACATAGTTAAAGTCATATAGACATGAAAAAACAATTCAATTTAACTCAATTCAACTCAACTTTGAATTAAACTAACTTGATTCAACTCAATTTTTGAATTAAAATGAATTAAATTGAATTGAGTTGAATTGCATCAAGAACAATATATAAGATAGAGGTGAAATATGACCATGAGTGAATTACCAATGCAAGAAACGCTAACCATTGAATTTAAAAGTGATCGAGGTGGGGGGTATCCTGATAGTGACTTAGTAGATGAAATTGTAGGCATGGCAAATACAGAAGGTGGGACACTTTATCTGGGGTTAGAAGATAATGGGCAAGTCACCGGTATTGTCAAGCATCATCAAGATCCTATCGGTTTAGCTGCATTAATAGCAAATTGTACGCGGCCTTCTTTATCTGTGCGTACAGAAATTATTTACGATCATGATTTGCCTGTCATGGTGATTTCTATTCCCCAAAGCTATTCCGTGGTTGCAACGGCTTCTGGTAAACTTTTGAAACGCCGTTTAAAGGCAGATGGTTCTCCTGAAGTTGTTCCTATGTATCCATATGAAATTTACACGAGACTATCTGATTTAAGGAAGTTGGATTTTTCCGCACAGCCAGTTCAGGATGGAACCGTAGATGATTTAGATCCGAATCAAATAGTTCGTTTGAGAGAGACCATACAGAATCAAAATGGTGATCAGCAATTACTATCGCTATCAGATGAAGACTTAGAAAAGGCGCTCCAATTGGTTGTACGAGTGGGCGAGAATGTATGTCCCACATTGACAGGACTGCTGCTGATAGGGAAAGAATCCAGTTTAAAGCGATTAGTCCCTACAGCCAGTGCGGTTTTCCAAGTCATGCAAGGGACAAAAGTCGTTATTAATGAATCCTATCGTAAGCCTATCATCGAATTGGTTGAATTATTTTCTGAATACATGAAAGCCTGGAATCCTGAAAAAGAATTTGAATATGGACTATTTCGTATTCCTATTCCAGAATTTTCTAAACCAGCTTTTCGTGAAGGTTTAATCAATGCTTTTTCCCATAGAGATTACTCTATGATGGGAAGTGTGCGTGTACAAATCAATGATGAAGGATTGACCATTAGTAATCCCGGTGGCTTTATCGAAGGAATTACTCTAAACAATTTGCTAACCGCAGAACCATATGGAAGAAATCCACTATTATCCGATGCATTGAAACGAATTGGATTGGCTGAACGTACCGGACGTGGAATTGATCGTATTTTTGAAGGATCCATCACCTTTGGTAGACCTTGGCCGGATTATTCCGAATCTACCTCTCAAAATGTGACACTGTTTATTGCCAGAGCTAAAGCAGATATTCCTTTCATTCAGATGATTATGGATGAGCAAAAGGCTATCGGTTATACGCTGTCTATTAATACCTTATTGATTTTATCTATACTATATAGCGAACGTAAATTGAGTGGGAAAGAATTATCTGATAAAACTCACATTTCTATTCAGCGAATCAAGCCGCTTATTGAGACACTGATTGAACGTGGATTGGTGGAAGAAATAGGTCGTGGTACTCACAGAATGCTTATGTTAAGTAAAAAGACTTATCAAAAAGCAGGCAAAACAAAGGAATACACTAGACAAAAAGGAATTGACCAAGTTCGTTTCTCGGAAATGATTTTACAATTGGCCCAAAGCCAGAACGGCATGATTACTAAAATGGATGTGGTTGAACTCCTGCATATTACCAAAGCACAAGCCTATGCGATATTGCAGCAGTTATGTGAAACACATCAGCTGGAATTGAATGGTAAAGGACGTTATGCACGATATAAATTAGTGAAGAAATAAAAAAGTCTCGTTAATCATATCCCATGATAAGGTAATGATAGAAATAGCAAAAGGCTGGTATGGAAAACTTATAATCCATACCAGCCTTTTGACTGTACAAAATATATTTGATAGCAACTGATAGTATCAAGAAGAATGCTTTTCCATCCTTTCACAGATGATTTCCCGTAGATTTTCTGGAACCCCTAAAATATCCATGGCTTCTGATAAAGAAAGGTGCTGTTTGTCCATTAAATTGGTTAAATTATAAATATTTGTAGATATAACTCCATCTTCATGAGCATCTTCTAATTGTGATTCTCGATCCATACGTGCCATTTCCCGATTGATATACAACCGACGTTCTGCGGTATTATTCAAAAAGATACGAGCTGCTTCCATAGCATTTTGAATGGCTACTTCACTCATAGCGAGTTCCTCCTTTCCTTTACGATCCAATTGGTTGGCAAAATAGGCCAGCCAACGTTCCATTTTAGACATTTCCGATATTGGCTTTTTCTCTTGCTTTGCATATTTAGGGATTTCCAAGAAATGAATGGCTAAATCCTTGGTGAGCTGATGTCCATTTGTCGGATTATAGATGCCATACAGGGCATGAGGTTCTTCTTGTGGAAGGAAACTGAAATTCACCAAATTGATGGTGATACAAGGCTTTAGATTCCTATATGTTTTCCCTGCGGGTAAAGACATCAGGTACATTTGGGACCAATAGTATAAGGTGCGACGTGCCATATTCTTTTCATTGGCTACTTGTACTTCCACATCGACCTGTTCGCCGCTATCCAGTACACACGCCACATCGAGACGGGTCAATTTATCATGATCATGTTCCGGACTCATTTCCGTATTGGAAAATTGTAAATCTTGAATGGTATGACCCAAACTGGGATTGAGTACAGCATTTAAGAAATCAATAGTAATCTGCTTCCGCTCTTCTTTGCCAAAAATAAATTTAAACAGTACGTCATTCAGTGGATTGTAGTTGTATTCATTCAAATTTTCAAACAAAATATCTTCATTCATTAGCAATCCCCCCTCTTTTCTTTCATTGTAAATCATAAATATGTGTGAGGCAAGAGAGCAATCAACTCTATTGGCTCTCCTCACAACAGGCTTGTCTCTTATACCGTGCTAAGGTGGCGCGACTAATACCTGTCATTTGCACAACCTCTTTATAAGTGTGATCTTTTAAAAGCGATAATGCGGTTTGGATTCTTGCATTAGGAATAGGTGGACGCCCTTCGCGAAAGCCATCTTTGGTCTTTGCAATGGCTTTTCCAGCTGCTGTTCGTTCCAATATCAATTCTCGTTCAAATTGAGCAAAAGCAAGGAGCATAGTAAAAAGTAACTGTCCCATGGGAGAATTATCAAAAGGCTGTCCATTGCCAATATTTAAAATACGGATGATAATCCCTTTTTCAAGTAACTCACGAACTGTTTTCAATCCATCCTCTGCGTTTCTAGCAAATCGATCCAACTTGCAGCATATTAATTCATCCCCTGGTTGCAAAGTGTCTATCAGCTGTTTAAACTTTGGCCGCTTCAGTGTCTTTCCTGTATACTGTTCGGTCACAATACAATCAGCCGGTACGCCAGCCTTTAAAAGTTCCGTCGTTTGTTCTTCCAGAGAATTTCCTTTCAGCTGGACAATAGATGAAACTCTGGCATATCCATATTTCATAAAACCACTCCTTTTAGTAGTATGCTTTTGAGTATAAGTTTTGATACATACTTTTCACCCATAGTATAGCACATAGCAAGGATATCTCAAAACTTGAGAGTTTTGAGATTGTGATAGAGTCTAAAATTTCATTTGCATATTATCTCTACGAGATGATTTAGATTAATACTAAACATCTACCCATGATTGATGGGGAACATAGCAGAGCAAGTATGTCTATACTCCCCGGGGATTGGCTATGTCTAAGCCATCCATATGTTTCTATAAAAAGGAGAAGAAAATGAAACAAGGTAAAACAATGGAAGAATTGGGGAAAGAATTACAGCGTCAGAGAGCTGCTCGAAAGGATTTCATTACTGATACGAGACAAATTCAGTTTCACACGGACTATGACGGACACTCACAATTGATTATCCCTAATGTGAATGTCGCTGTGAATGGAATTTCAACCAATAGTACTTATGAAATTTCTGAATTGGCTCATCGACAGATTGCTACCCGCCTGGGAATCCCTTTCAAGTATTATCAGAAAATGCAGAACTTGGCTCCCGACTTGCTAGATCGAAATGTAAGCAATTGGTTTTGGCAGACTCCCGAAAAGCGGATGCTTCGCACCTTAGATGGCCGGCTTCGTGCTTTTCTGTCAGATCGGTATCGCAGATTGGACAATCTGGAATTGTGCTTGGCCGTATTGCCAGTCATCAAAGAAATGCCTGATGCGGAAATCGTTTCTTGTGAAGTGACCGAAGGCAATCTGTACCTAAAAATCATAAACAAAGCCATTCAAGCAGAAGTAAAGCCGGGAGATGTAGTACAAGCTGGTTTTGTTGTTTCCAATAGCGAAGTCGGATTAGGCTCACTTAGAGTAGAACCGTTGGTGTATCGATTGGTATGTTCCAATGGGCTGATTGTCAATGATTATGGGCAAAAGAAATACCATGTAGGCCGGCAAGTCAAAGCAGAAGCCGAGTCTTATGAATTGTATTCCGATGAAACCATGGAGCAAGATGATAAGACCTTCTTTATGAAAACCAGAGACATTGTTCGAGCTGCTGCGAATGAAGCACAATTCCAAATGATTGTAGACAAGCTGAAGGATACTACCCATATTCCTTTGGCAGCAGAGCCAATGACTGCCGTTAAAGAATTGAGCGATCGTTTCCAGCTAAACGAGGAGGAACAGAAAGCCATTCTCCAAAATCTTTTCATCGGTGGGGATCATACCCAGTATGGCCTGCTCAATGCAGTAACCGCTACGGCAAACCATACAGAGAATTACGAGAGAGCTACCCTACTGGAACGAATCGGTGGAAACCTACTCGATTTTTCTACGACTAGTAAAAGAAAACCTACTAAGTTGAAGCGAGTCAATGAGGGAAATAAAATTCCTTGGGGCCCAATTGAAACTGTCGTTGATTTGTAAGGAGAAAAGATATGGATATGAAGAAAGTCTTATGGTTGGTAGCTCAAGTGATATTGATTGTAGTGAATCCTTCAGTAAATCAAAAGAATCGAAAATCATAATACAAGTAAGAGAGCGGAATAGTGCCGCTCTCTTTTCTTATTTCTACATAAAGGAGAATATGATGCCTAATTGGTGTGAAACCCTATACTTTTTTACGGGAAATCAATCTGAATTGAAATCGTTATATTCCAAAATAGAAGAATGGACATCCGAAGAGAAACACCCTTCTGATTTTGGTGCAAATTGGCTTGGTAACGTTGCTATGGGAGCTGGATTGAATTGGAAGCAAATTCCTTGTCGTGGTACATTGGATTTTCTGAGTTTTGAGGAAAGAAATGGACAGCCAGTATTGCGAGTAGAAACAGAAACCGCTTGGGTACCTATGCATGAGTTGTGGGATGCCTTGCTTCATAAAATCGGTAGTCATTGTCACTACTTTTATTTTGCAGAAGAACCTGGCTTTGAATTGTATGAAACCAATGATACAGAAAAAGCCTACTTCGATGCAGATTATATCATTGACGCTTGCTGGGAAAGCCATAACCATGAGCAGTTTCAGGAATATTTTGAAGAAGGTTTAAATGACTGGACCTCTCATGATTTGAAACCCATTCTGCAAGAATTACTCAAAGACTGGAAATCTTCTTTACAAGAATTGATTATGCAGCTGACACAGCTACAAACAGATTGGAATGTAGGAGATGGCATTTACATTCATCCAGTAACCCGAATGGCATAAACCTATAGAAAGGAGTCTCTACCTATGCCTGCTACAAAATTTATTTGTCCCAATGGTGCGGAAACAGAAATCACCACATGTCTAAAACAATGCCCGGCCCATCACCGGTGTCTGTTCTTACCTACACTTCGTGCTATTGCACAATCGGTAGACAGAAAGCTCCCAAAAGCATCTGTCACGGAGCTGCTGTGCGGTACTAGGGAAATGTACCTCCGAAAAATCACAGATTATGCAGTGAGTCCCACGGATCAAGTCTTTGCTCTTCACGGCAGTGCGGTACATGCCCTGCAAGAGAATTTGACAGCCGGAGAATTGCTATCTGAAGAGCGACTGCAGGATACCGTTACTACAGGAAAGTTTGACCTGTACGGAAAAATTCTGGGAAACGATGATGGCGTACTGGGGGATTACAAAGTCACCAGCAGCTACAAACTCATGAAAGCCTTAGGTTACTACAAAGTAGACGTTCCCACCGGAGAATTCTATAAATCCGGTATCCGAAAAGGACAACCAAAATATAAAAAAGAATGGCGTACCGATGGAGTCCGGGATGTGTTTGAGTGGGCCGTACAGCTGAATGCCTATCGCATGTTGTTAGAAAAAGCTGGATTTCAAGTACACCACATGGAAATCCAAGCCTTCTGCAGGGACTATAGCTTACAGATTGCGGCTCAACGGAATATTACTAAACCCATATACCTAATTCCGATTCATCGCATTAGTAACCATTGGTTGGAATTGTATCTAAAAGCCAAAGCCCAACGGCTAGAGAAAGCAATTGCAACTCGTACCATGCCACCGGTGTGTACTGCTCGCGAGAATTGGAATGGCCGTAAATGTTTAGGCTATTGTCCTGTATCGGGACATTGCCCCTATGGCTCTATGCTTCAGGCAGAAAAGAATAGACAGATTGGTTAAGAAAGGAGTTACAGAAATGGAAATGAACGAGAGAGAAGTTTATATTTCCCCTGTTATCGAAGAAATGATGGAAGAAGATTTGCATTTTAAGAAAATTGTCATTATGAGTATTTGCCGATTCGTAAGCCGTGTTTCCTTCGGTAGCGTAAGTGCTGTACAAAGACATATCAACGAAGAATTGATCCAACTCAATCAAAATGGAAATTGGGATATGCCTCATCGCATTTCTTCACCAAGAGACTTGATTGTAGGATTCTACACCGACTGCATCTTTGATGGTGGTCCGTCCATTTGGATTATGGAAGAAACCAAAGAGCGAACAGCACACCCTAAAATCACTGTCCTTACCGATGTAGAATACCTGCATTGGTATATCCCCTACTCCACAAAATGTTCTAAGAACCCCAAAATTGCCTAGATTCAAAAGAAAGGAACACTCAAAATGCAAAATATTTCAGCAAAAATGGTTGCCGTCATGAAAGAATGTGCCCATGTATTGAAAAATGGAACGAACAGTTTCCATGGATATAAATATGCCACCTCGGCGGACGTATTAGAGAAGGTCAATACGGCCCTGGTAAAAAATGGAATCAGCTCTATGGCCATGCCGGAGCTTCTCAGTTGTGCTGATGTCACTAACAGCAAAGGAAATAAAGAACACCTGGCTACTGTAAAAATCACCATCATGCTGACCGATAGCACATCTGGCGAAAGTGTGACGCTTGTAGGACTGGGAAGCGGGCAGGATGCGGGGGATAAAGCCGTTATGAAAGCCCAAACCGCAGCCATCAAGTATGCCTACCTGCTCTCGCTGAATATTTCTACTGGCGACGATCCTGAAGCGGACGTGCACACGGATCAGAACTATTCCGATGAGGGTCAGCCTGCTTTGTATCAAAAAGCAACGAAGACCGCCTATAGAGCACCATTCCCTGTAAGTACGCAGTCTTTTTGCGCTGACTGCGGATGCAGCATTTCGGACAAAGTAAGACGATTCAGTGAAAGCAGATATGGAAGACCACTTTGTATGCATTGCCAGAAAAAAGCAACAGAGGGCGCATAAAAATGTGCCTGAGCGTCTACATTTGTATTCTATCTATCAACAACAACACAAACTGATATTTAATATAATATGTGTAAAAGAAGTAAAAAAGGAGAGCGTGCGTTCATGGAAAACCGGCTGACTGTCTATAAAGTGATAGGCGCTAAAGTTGCGTACTATAGGAAACTGAATTGCTATTCACAATATGACCTGGCCGAAAAGCTTTCTATCAGCCGTTCCGTTATCGCCAAGATTGAATCGGGAAGGTATAACGACAATATTCAGCTAAATATGTTGTTTTCTCTTGCGAAAGCGCTTCATGTGGAGGCGTTTAAGCTGATTGCTTTTGATAATGATGACAAACAGTTTCTGAAACACAGTGATTGAGTGAGGGCTGTTATGTAAAATCTCCCCTCTTTGGGGAGATTTATTTTTTGTTATTGAAATGGAGGAATCGTTGCTATGAAATCGTATAGTGTGAAATTTCAGGTGGACAAGAAGGCGGCTATCCTGTAGCAAGCTATTGTGCAGGCACCTAATTGCGTAGATGTCATAGAAAAATAATGGTGAAAAAGTTATGTTGGCGATATGCAGCGTGGCTGCCATGTAATGTAAATTATCACAGATTTTAATTATAACTGTTTGTAGACTAAAACGAGCATGAAACTGTCAGGATTTTCTTTGTATAAATGGAGGATGTACTTATGTTTTGTATGAATTGTGGAACAAAATTACCGGGTGATGCTAAATTCTGCTTTAAATGTGGTACAAAAATTGGTACAATGAACTCTTTTTTTGATATCAAAAATAACAATGGTAGTGCACAAGTACTCACTGCGGATGATAATGTACAATCATTATCTGCGCTTTTAGAGGACATTGAGAATGTTACCCCTGAGGTACAGACTTTATCAAATGTTCCTAGTGTTGAAGAACATCTCGCAAAAGTAAAAAAAATTTTAGCTGCGCAAGAACAAGAAGAAGACAGTGCATCAATTACTGATACACAAAAAGAAATCTTATTTTCAAAATTCAAAGAGATTGCATTGGATTTTGATAGTCAATACAAGGAAATTAAGCTTAATTATGTTAAGGCAAATGAAAAAATAAATAAACAAAAAAACGGATGTTATGCATATGTTGCGGGAGCCATTTCTTATCTATATCGTGTATATACTCAGGGAATCGATGGTTCGTTAGATTATATGGCTATTCATTCTTTTCACGCTTCTTCTAGGTATAATGATATATTTACGGCATTATCATATAGTGAATTAAGTGAAATGTATTTTGACGCAAGTGAAAATTCTGATGATGAAAATTCTGATGATGAAAATGCTGAGGAAAAATATAATCATTTTTTATCTTGCAGAAAATTAAGCTTATCGCTTTTCAAAAGAATTGCACTTTCCAGTTCAAATATAGAAAAAGCAATTGCTCTTGAATATTTAGCTCGTTATTATGATGAAAATGGCGATGAAAATAGAAGCGATACTCTAATAAAAATTGCACTGACCACACTAAAAGAAATTCACTCACAAAAGGGAAAATATACTTTTATTGCAGCATATCATATAGCCAAAATATATGATGATTTTTTTGATGATGAGAAAAAAACAAATAAGTGGTTAGATATTGCATTTTCAGATTACAAATTTTATAAAAATGAAAAGGATAACCCCGAGAATGAAGATTGCAAGCGGCTTTCTCGCTATCTATTTGTTAAACTGTGCAACGATTATACGCAGACAGACAATAGAGAGATATTCAAGAAATTTATAAGAGAGTTTAGAGAATTTTATGATTGGGCAGGACAATCTGATGCGGAGAGAATCAATTTAGGATTCAAAGAAGCTGAAGTGTCCTTTGAGACGTGCATAAAAAGTTATACTGGAAACTTTAAATACGATCTCATTAAAGAAACCAAATTTGATTTAGGAAAAGAGACTGTATTTTTGTCGAGTACAGCAGCTACGTATACCAAATTAAGAGCGCCTTTTATGCGGCTTGCCAATCAAAAATATACTGATTTTCTTAAATTTTATCAGCTAAACGTAGAGAGTTTAGAAGATGTTTTCAATAAAGCACTTCCTAAAGCAATGAATGATTTGGAAGATGCATTTACTATGGGAATAAAATTAGCGAATAAATATGGGGTGAATATTGAAAGAGCAGATCTCAAAGAAGCGGTAGCATCTTATAATGCAAGTTGTAGAAATGAAAATTATAAATATATAAATGCAATTCAAATAGCTGTAAACCAACTTATAGAAGAAGCTGGCATAAAGGCTAGAGAAGATGCAGATAAAGATTACAGTTGGGTTACGACAGCAGGCGGTTTTGGCGTGAGTGGAGCTATTGGCTCGTTCATTTTGGGATCGCTTGTTAATATTGGAACAAATGCAATTGCAAATGTCGGGAGATTTTTACTTGATGACACTGCGGGACAAATTTTGAGAGGAAAGATGAATGCTATATATCATACATATCCTCAAATAGGCCTATGGATTGCTAATCTAATATTTGATTGTCATGAATTTATTTTTTCGCATGTGACGTGTAAATGTAGTGGTCAAGACTGCATGCCAGCGGATGAAGAGATACACGTTGTGTTAAATTCAAATCAGAAAGAATGCCAGTCGGACACTGCTCAATATTCATGGAAAGGCTTATTAGAACATTTAATAGAATCTGCTATTGCACCACAAAAGCTTCAAGAAGTTATTAATTTTTTAGGCTATAATTCGTATTTTGCGGTGCTATACCATAATGCGGTCAACGACATAAACATTTATGAGAAAAATGCAGACGATTTAGATTGGTATGAAGTAATCGAAGAAACATTAGATGAACTTAATTTAAAGGCTATACCGCCGTTAAATTTGTTTTCTAACGAAAAAAAGGCTACATCTGGGAAAATATTTACTGCTGATGATTTACCTGAAGACTTTGATGATGGGAGATTTAGAATACCGGATGGTTATACTGAAATCGGAGAAAGTGCATTTGCATTTTGCTCAAATCTAAAAGAGGTTATTGTTCCGCCATCGGTTAATAGCGTACATGATGAAGCTTTTTCCTACTGCAGTAATCTTTTAGATGTTTCATTTCCGCGTAAAAAGTACCATATCGGGAAAGACGTTTTTAAGGGAGCACCAAACGTTGTAGTTGAAAGCCAACTTCATGGTTCATGGGAAAATTACTACATCGAAGAACGACCTACATATATTGATACCACTACTATTATTGAGCATCGCTTTAGTGAATTTGTTTTGTATGGAAAAAATCCATATAGACTAAACCATTGGAAATTTTATAACAAAGGAACATTATCTGATAATATTTACGATATTTGGGGAAGGAAAAATATATTAACCATACAAGAGTTAGGTGAAGATGAGACCCCAATAACTATTCCCATTGATACAATAAAAAAAATAAAAGTGACAAATTGTTTCTTCTACATAACATATGTTTCTCAATGTGAAGAAATCGAAAAGAGCATTAAGCACCAACCAATTAGCCAGGACTACAATAAAATAAAATCCTTATTACAGTATATCAAACACTATAACCATGATTTAATATCGGAAGCATTTAAAATGTTGGATATTGATTATGGAGGAAAACCATATGAACCTGATATTGAATATGCTCTACCAGATACAGATGATAGTGCCAATGATGCATTAACTAATAGCATTGATAAAGACGAAGCAAAACAATATCGGAAAAGGTGTCAAAATAAGTGCAAAGAAATTCGTGATCGTAGTTTTGTTTTCAATAAACTACCTAAAGGAGAAGATGTGGTAATAGCCACAAAGCAAAAACAAATTAATTTTCTAAAAAATGCATTAAATAATACACTTTTGCACAAGGAGGGAATATTAGAAGATGAAATAAAAGAGGCATTTAGCAAAGAGGAATACAATAAGGTTATTCTGTTGTTACAAAAAGAATACGCTCTAAATAAAGATAGAATATTATTTGGAAACCCAGGAGCTCAAATAGCGCTCTATATTGGAATTATGCACGCTAAAGGATTTGGTATACCGATTTCTATTCCCGATGCTAATGCGTGGTTTGATGTAGCGATTCAGTTAGGAAATGAAGATACTAAACGTATTGCAAATGATTGGAAAACCTCCCT
>ULOH01000210.1_pt1 | contig 12851 bp, 16 predicted proteins | sample 1952421 | NCBI WGS metagenome assembly ULOH01 (sample SAMEA4835599, study PRJEB28245) | human gut metagenome | biome: gut microbiome; material: fecal sample | place: Denmark | collected 2008
TAATAATTTATATAACACTGCTATAAATTGCCATTAAAAAATATATCAATCTTACAATGTAAAATATTTGTTCCTTCATAATTACGTTCTAATAATTCTCTTACTTCGGCTTCTACAATTTCTCCTTTTACTACTTTTTTTAGTTTATCATCTTCAACAAAGTATATACCTTCTGAAATAAATTCTGATAATTCAGTATCAGGATTTTTTAAAAAATTATCATACCACTAACGTGTTGGGAGAACATAATGATTAACTACATAATAGCCATCTTCTTCAACATGGAAACTACAAACATCCATATTATCTTCATGTTTATTGATTAAAACATCCTATAATATAGCTTCTTCCATATTTACTTTAAGAATAGTATTTAATGTTACTGTTTTACTATACTTATATTTTAATGTAGAGACTCCATCTATTTCTTCTATTTTAGAATCCGGATAATCATCTCCTTCCGGAATATAATAACCATATTCTTTAGAGAAATCTTCAAGTGTTATATCTCCCTATAAGGAGTTATGTATATCAATACTAAATTCCATTATTTAACAATTGATATTAAAGTAGGAGAACTCCATACCTTAGAACCATTTAACTAATATACATCATTTACTACTGTAGCATTAATCATCCACAAATACCCAGTGAAAGATTCTGTAATCTAATCTTTCCAACCTTCAACTTTACTATAGTCGTCGCTATTCTCTGTAACTGGAGGAACCTATATAGTATCAGTCACTTTATATTTATAAACAGGGATACTATTATATGCCCATTTAGCATTTTGTGCAATATTAAAAGCTCCCCATTCTCCAGTATTAGTTCTTGTTCTAGTAGCTATGTACCCATTTGGATTAGTAGCTGAAATACTTACAGGCGACTTAGACCATAAGGCATTTTCAGGTTTAGCTAATATATTCTCTAAAGTATCATTATAATAAGGTTTAGATGCTCCATGATCATCAATACTATTATAAGCTACAGTTACTGCTTTAGTATCAGCAGATCTTGCTGTATATATAGTTTGGGTAGACTAGGATGATACACTAGCTAATTCATAGGATACACTAGTTGCTGAACTGTCAGCACTACTGCTAGCTTTTATTTCAGTCTTTTTCCAAGTATATGGAAATTCCGCATCTGGTTGCACAAAGTATTCTCCCCACTAAATACTTTCATTATCTTTAACATCATTAAGATTCTTGTATGTTGTTTGTGCATAAGAAATCTTTATATTTAATTTTATAGCGTTTTCAGTAATTTGATCTATAGAAGTTGTTAAATTACTTAACCACTACTATACATTTGTTTCACTATTTCCATTAATAGCATCAATTACTTCAGCTTTTGATTTTGGATATATAGGTGTCTTAGTCGAATCTTCACTGCTATAAAGTTGTGTTCCAATTATACCATTCATTAACTTCTTAACTATTTTACCTTATCATTATAAGGATTACCATCATATAACTACTATCTTTCTAATTCAGTACGTTTAGCATCTTCTTCAGCTTGTCTATCTTTAAACTATCTATCGGTTTGAGCTTTAAACCATTCTAAGTCCATTTTCTATTTAAGCTCTTCCTATTTAAAGTTATCTGCCTATTTAGCTAACTACTGTATCTACTATTCATATTTTTGAATCTGTTTCTAGGATTCTTGTAGCTACTGCTATAACTATTGTACCTATTGTATAGCCTACTAAAGCTAATTATTTTCAGCTTTTTGTTTAGCTAAAGCTTTACGTATTCTAGTTTTTATAGAAGTAAGGCTCTTACAAGTAATAGTTTCAAATAATATATCTGCAGGAAGTAACTATGCCTATATAAGCTAAGGTAGTATCTATTTCATCTACTCTATCTCCTAAGTAATATCAGAACTAGTTTTAACAGTTATACCATAATCAGTAACTGTGAAATTTTCAGGTAATGCAGTAAATATTTTCTGCTATTTGTCTCCTAAATTAATTATTCCTGTTAATCCTTTTTTATAAACTTTCTTTCCAGTATTTAAACAATCAATTAATATTTCTTCAGTTAAAATATCCATTTGATGATAATACTATTTAGTTATAACAAAAGAATTATTGACACTAGTCTATACATTAGTTACAGCGTCTTTCTAAGAAATACCATTTAATCTTTCTTTAAATACTCCGGTTATAGAAGATACTGTTTGTTCAATACTATCTATAGCTAATTGAATAGCCTAAATAGATTGTACTTTAATAGTATCATCGAAGCCATTAAATATAGTATTTATAGGAGCCTATCCACTTGCCATTCTTCCTTCCTAAGAAGTATCAATTAGTCCTAATCCAGACTTTTTATAAGCTAGCCATTTTTGTACTCTTTCGGAAAAATTTACTCCTAATTTTGCAGGTATTAAAGATATGTCTAACCATTCTCCAGTAGTACCACTAGTTGCTATAAGATTATCACGGTAGTAACATAAAAGATCATATTTATCTTGTAAAGTCATACAAGCTTTTACTAAAGAATATGGTTCACTATTTTCATTTAAATAAAATACACCGTTTACTGATAAAGTACATTTAGATGGGTTATCCTAAGTTCGTACAACATCTTTATCAACTTCATCTATTATATAGATATCAGTTCCTATTTTAGTAGCAGAATGTCTATGCATTACAAAGTCTGAATCTGTTTCGATCCATTCTACTTCATATACTTCTATTAACCTATGATTTAAATATCCTTCTTTAGGATAACCTGGTATTATTTCAACTCCTGACTATATACCTGGATTTAATTTTCCATTAGTAGTTCTTATATAGGTAGATGAACTAGAATAAGAATTTGTCCATCTATCTTTTATTTTTTCAATATCTTCTTTGGATAAATCTTTTCCATAAGTATTTAAAACTTCAGCTTCAGTTAGCCACTTACGAATAACTATTCTACTACAATCTTTTACATAAGGAGAATTTGGATTACGTTCAGGAAACGTATTTAAAGGGCTTGGAGATTCTATCTATATATTAGTACCATTAGCAGAAGGTTTTACTCTATAGAAGGTATCTCCGGATATAAGTAAGTCTAAAAATATCTTTCTTAATTTATTTATTAAATCAGTATTTCTAGACTACATTATATACTCAATAACATTCTAAGCGGCTTCTTCATATTTAGAAATAAAAGAATCTTCTAGGTCTCCCACTAAATCTTCTATCTAATTCTAAACCATTATATCTGTAGGGTCTTTACCCTATATAACCTATATCAAATTATTTTTTAATTTCTACTAAAATATTTTCTATAATTCAGAATAAATATATATCTATTTTTCTCTAAATATAGTTGATACAGTCTTTTCATCTTTGCAAGTTACTTTTGGAATGATTGGTGTGCCTAAATATTCACCTATTAAAGCATCTAAATGTTTTTTAATAAGTGGTGTAAATTCTACTGAAGTAGGCTATCCTATTCCATAATTATCTTCGAGATACTAAAATTGTTCAGCATCACGAACACCATTATAATAATTATAGCATTTTTGAATAGTAGTTTTATCTATTACTAGCTCTCCAATGTGTTTATTAATTAATTCTATTACTTCTTGTTCTGACATGATTTACAAGTATCGTCGTGTGGGCAAGTATTTAACTATCCAGGATATATTTTATATCCAGTAAAGTATTTTACTTTATCTAATCTTCGTATTCTAAGTTCTTCTTTTATATATTTAAGAAAAACTTCTTCGGTAGGTGAATCCGACATTATTGATATAGGATAATCATCGTGTCTCCAACCTAACTAAAGTTTATATCCTATAGGTAATTTAGTAAGTTTTAATAAGCCTACATATTTACATTTATACATAGTCTCAATAGCCTCTAGGATTGCTTGTTCTAATTCCTAAATTGTCATATGATATACTATTTATAGTTGCTTTAGTTATTATTTTTTTAGGTATTATACCTTTACGTCTATAACCAGTTTCTGGGTCTATATAATAACCAAAATCCTAAAAAGAATCATCAGTATTTTCTATCTATCTAGGAGTTACTCCCATCATATCTTCATCACCTAACTCACATAATCCCATAGCTGCTATAATATCAAACTTACGTTTCATTTCATCAGTATAACGGCTTAATTCATCAAGCATTTCTTCAAACCATATATTATGACAAAAATCATTTACGTAGTCTCTAATTAAATCAGTCTGATGATCAATAATAGCTACAGAAGCTGGAGTACCTATAGTTCTACGCTTAGGATTATTTCCTGCTGGATAAGTGGCAACTGGTCTATACATAAAATAATTTAAATATTTCTTTTCTCTAGCCCATGAAAGCATAGATACACGAGTTGCTTCTAGATTAGCTTTACAATTATAATATTGTAATAATTTTATAGCTGTTTTATAAGCATCACGAACATCGTTAGGTCTAGCCTTATACATAGCTACATAAGTAGGGTCTTTTAATCCAAACTATCTTCTTTTAATTACAATACAGAAATTAGAAGGGTCTTTAGTTAAAGCTGATGTATCTTCCATACCTAAGTCAATACTATCTATGCCTGCTACATACAGACCATTCATTTTTTCATATTTTAATTCATTACCTTCTTCATCATAAGATACCTAAGTCCATATTGGATGCTCTATTATTTGCACATCACCATTATTATTTTTTATCCATTTTAACCCAGTAATGTTTTCTTTACTATGCTAACCATTTTTAAAAATATATTCTAAAGTTCCTCTTTCAGGTTTAGGAGAATCTTTATGAATTCTTATACTAGCTAGCTATTCAGCTATTAATATTTTATTAAATTTATTATTACCTTCTAATGAAAAAGCTTCTTCTCCATCAAAGCAATACTCAGCGCAGAATGTAGTAAATTCTTTAGGGTCTTGAGCTTTTAAATCTCTAGTTTTATTAAAATAAGCTTTACCATCTTCATCATCTAACCAACCTCGATTATCCAATAAAGATAACTCTTTTATAGTTCTAAATGCTGGTAAAAAGAAAGAAGTAATAGCATATTCTCCGTTTTTAGTAAAGTTATGACGATAAGGAAGTACTCCAAAAAGCTAAGGCTCGTAATACATTTTACGAAGACCTTCCATCTAAGGTCCAGTTTCTCCCAGTATTGTTATCCTATAGGCTTTTTATCCTATAGTTCTATAGCTTCTTATTTGCTATAGCTCGGCGTACATTTTCATCTATAAAGATGTCGAACACTCTTGGAAAGATTATATTTATTCACTTTCTACGCTCTACAGTGATTCAGGACCTTTCGTAATTCCTGAATTTACCTCGGTATTAGCATCCCAGCCTTCACCGATTTTGCTCGATTTTCTCAAAGAAGATTCCTCTTCTAAGCGGCAGAAATATAAATATTTTTCATATTTTCGTTGCATATAAATTGTAGCTTTTTCATATAAATACCTAGCAAATTTTCTAGCTATAGCTCCATTAAAAGTTAATTGATAAGCTTTATTTTCCCAATTTTTTGAAGATTTATTACGAATATATCCATGTTTATTACCAATACTTTGATATATTTATATTATTATTATCTACCGGTGCCACCCATTAATCTTAAACCCCACTATCTACCAATCTAACCAACTAAAGCGTCTGCCTAAGTATATGCCTTAGTAAATTGAGGCCAAAGTCCACACTCTTCAAACATTAATATATCTGTACGATCACCTCTTAATTTACCAGGTTTATCAGTAATAATTCCTTGTATCTAAGAACCCCAACCTACTTCTATTTTTTGTCCATCTCTAATTTCATAATGAGAAGCACGACGTAAATAATTACTATTTTTAGCCTGACTAAGATGTGCCATACCTCCATCGGTATTATAATATAGCCAGTTAATATTTGCCCAAACTTTTTCTAGCAATTTATCTAACTAAGTTTGTGCAAAAGCTGTGCATACATTTATGGAGCCTTTAATTACATTATAACTATTAGAAATTATACTAGCCTCAATTTCTGAGTATCCTCACATTGTTATCCTAGGAGCTTTTTATCTCCTAGTTCTTATAATTTCTTATAAGGTCAGCGTACATTTTCAAGTATTTAAATAATCTCAGTAACTATTTTCATAATAGTCATCTAATACTTGTTCCGAACTCTTGGGAGAATTATTGCTCTCATTAACGCTCATCTCCTACGCGTTACAGGTCTCAGCGATTAACTGTAGATCCTCGGTATTAACATAGTGATTAAATCACCTTAGTCTTCACCGAAATTTCGGAATTTATTACCTATAAGTCACCTTATAGGAGGGCAGTAAGTCCGCCCCTCTAGCTTTCATCATACAGGCACTCATACGTAATTTTCTAGCTAATTTTAAATAATGAAACCATTCGTACTATCCTTCTAGAAAATTAGGGAAAATTTCCTGACGTCCCATACCTGCTTCTTCAACATTATCAAGATCTTTTAATCTATAAAAGTTGAGGAAATAATAATGGTCTCCAGTAATAGTATAACCATGAGAAGTCATACCATATTTACATCGTATAAACTATTCTTTCCAAAAAGCTCTCCAGCTTCTAGAGTTTCTTCTAAATCTAGTATAATGTCCAGTTCTTACAAAAGTATCTCTAGTTTCAGTAAACCATGAAGGATTAAAATCTAAACCTCTGTATTTATTAATAGGTTTATATCCAGTTAACTCATAAGATAAATTAGCATCAAAATAAGGTATAGGATCCTCTTTTTTTACATCCCATCCAGACTAATCTCTAACTTTACCTAAGATAGCTTCATCAGTATCAGTCTCTTTTATTTCTAATACAGGTTTAGATTCTTCTACTATTTCCTAAGATTTAAAACTTTCCACAGCTTCCTTCATAGGGTCTTCTACAGTGCCATGTACTTTATTAATCATATCCTAAATCTCTTTAGGTATTTTAGGCTTCTTTTTAGGTTTTACATCGTCAATTACTGTAGGTATTTTCTTAGGTCTTCCTCGTTTACGTTTAATTTCTTCAGCCATAATTAAAAGTCTCCTGGGTCAAATCCTTCTTGAGCATCTCCTCTAATACTAGATGATTCTTGCATAGAAGATTTTAATCTTCCTTCTAAAGCTAATAATCCATCAGCAGTCTCATCTAATTTAGAAATTTCTGCCATAATATCTTTAGCTTTAAAAATAGGTTTTCCAGTCTAAGGGTCTCTTTCTAGAGGATCTACATTTTCAAAGTAATCTATTAATTTATCTACAGTACTTTCAGCAGCTTTTACCATTCTAACTAGTCTATTAGAATTTTGAATTTCCTAATACTTTCTACAAGCAGTTCTAAATACTGAATCATTAAATTCATTCTCTGTTAGCCCTGAATCATCAATAGCTGCTTCATGTCTATCCTATTCATCATAATTATGATATGGGGAATTCCAATCAATAGCTAGATATATATAAGATAATTCTCTAAAAGCTCTTTCTTTATGTTCGCCTTTAGGATCAGTTTTACTTTTATTACGATTATTATCTAATAAATCTCTAAATTCTTTTATTAGTAATAATTCAGTTTCATCGAGTTCAACCTTTCCTAAAGTCTAATTATACTAAAACCATTTACTCATTATTTCATATTAACATTAAATAAAAATAGCTAACCTCTAAAAGAATTAGAAGTTAGCTTATATCTCATTAATCTCCTTCATCATGATCTCTATCCCACTAACCTCGCTAAGTAGCTGTCCAATATTTTGGATATTTACCATTAGGAAGTGTTTTTAAATCTTTAGGTCCTGGGCGTTTATTAGTTGGTTTTATCATTCCTGGTTTAGATTGAGGCTTTTTTACTAATTTAGGTTTTTTATTATCTATCTCACCACCTAATTCTTTCTTTTTAACCTTACCGCCACATTTCTATTTAAAAGCTTTAATAGGATCAGAACTTTCATTATGAGCATCAGCTTCACACTTTTTACACAATGTTCCTCCTATTCTATAATATGATAAATGTGTCCCCTAAGGACATTTACCATTTAATTGATTTATATAATTAAGTTTTGCACCATTCATAGCAGTTTGTACTCCCTATTGTTCTTTTTTAAATGTCTAATATAACTATGCTAATTTTTCTTTACTTAAGTCTGATTCTTCTAACTCTCCTTTACGAAGTTTCTAATTAAGCCACTTTTTAAAATCTTCCATAGTTCCTCCATCGTCAAATTTTAAAAGACCTCCTTCAGCATTATAAGATATAGGTTGATTATCCTAACTCCACTATTTAAAGATAGCCTCAACATCCTATCCAGAATTTAAGGCTTTTCTCAGAGCCTTTCTCTAACCTCCAGTATAAGCATATGGATCTAGTCCTCTACTAGACATAAAAGCTCTTACTTGTGATCGATTAAAATTATTAATTGGGGCATTTATAGAAGTTATTTCCTATGTACTAGGAGGAAGAGTAGCCTAATCTATTAACTAATTAGTAGCAGGACTATTAAACTATGGTTTAAAATATATTCCAATATTATAATCTTGCCCAGCATATTTACCTTTAGTAGGATTCTAAAATACTCCCATCATTTGAGAACCCATATTAGAGGCAGCTTTCTAAAAATTAGAATTATCTCCAACATTACCTTTGAATTTACTAAAGTAATCTCCAATTCCGGAATTCTATTCCTCTTTAGTCATAGTATTATAATCATTTCCATTCCAAGAAAAATAGCGATTACCTGCTTTTCTAGCAGCATCAAATGCCTGTTTAAAAGAAACCATTATAATTTAATTAAATCCTTAGTGTTAAACACAGCTTCCTACAAAACTCCATCTGTAGTAAACCATCTACACTTTATTCCAATTAATACATCAGTATCTTTATTTTTAAATACAGTAGTTACTTTTTTAACTACTAGCATCTTAGGAACATTTCCAATGTCCTACTTTAAAGTAACAACCTCACCTGGTTGAAAATATATTTTATCTTCCATTGAATCTCTCTGTTAAATTATCATTTACTATTGCTATTAATCTTGCTTCATTTACAAGCTCTAAGCCTTGTTTATAGAAAGGCACTGGAATAATACTAGTTCTAGGGTAGAATACACAATCTCCTATCTGTGCCCATTTACATTCAGGACCTACTTCTACAATTACTCCTGATTTGGTAATATTCTCTTCTTCCTCAATTTCGCCATTATCATTATTTTTATATTGAGGTTTTTGACCTCCTAAATCAATGATAAGTCTACCAACCTTTTTAATACGTTGAAACGGATTCTCAGCAAAAGGTTTTATAATAATATAATTACCAATAGGTCTAATCTCAGCTTTAGATGACATAGTAAATTCTTCAACGGCTTTCTCTAAAGTTTTAGCATGTTCTTCAAAACGATTTACATACTCATCTACTTGAGTATTAAACTTACTAATAGCCTCATTCTTTACTAAATCATCTGCTTGTTTCTCATTAACATTAAAGTGCATACCGCCACTTTCTAAGCCATTAACTGTCATGGCTAATTTTTCATTCTGATTAAAAATTGCTCTGTCTTTATTCATATTACCATTTATTTACAGGACAATGTTCTTCTCTAACAGTAGTTTTTAATATTAAAGAACATCCACATATATCACAAAATTTATAATTATCTAATATTAGTTTATACTAACATTTTTCACATATTAACATTCTCTGTGTAGATAGCTTTTTATTATAGTTAAATATATAGTTATAAATGCCTATAAAAATGTGTTTAATCTTCATTGGCAAATTCTCCATAATACTCTTTAGCTGCTTTTTTACGAGCCTCAATAGCTTCTTCTATAGTATCATATCTTCCATTTATTATTAATAGATATTTGTGCACACCATTTTTTACCATTTATCTACTGGACAATGAGCGTTTACAAGCCTAGTCTTATTTCGTAATAAGCATCCACAACCATTTTGATAACCTGGTCGTGCATTTGTACTCACATCTCCCGTTTCTACATTTAACCATAATCTACTATTACACATTCCGCCTAGAGCGTTACTAAATAACGGGCATCTATGACAGATTTTTAATCTAGCTTCAGAAATATCAGTATCTAACCCTAGGGCTTCTTTAGCATGACCTTCTATAATCTAAGCAATAGGTAATTTCATATTAATATACAATAGGTTTACGTCTCGCCGCTTTTAATTGTTGTTTTTTCTTTTTATAATAATCAGCAAGCATACGTTTTACTTCATCTTTTCGATAAATACAATGATATAGAGTATTTTTCATATTATGATCATAATGATTAAGAATTAAATCTTTAATTACATATTCTGGATGTCTCTGTTGAAGCATAAATGCATAAGTAGAAAGTTGCATCTCATAGTGACCATAATTGCAATCCTCAATAGTGTTTAAAGGGTATTGCATTTTAGTAGTACCTCTAGTAACTGTATTAAATCCTCCTTTTAAGTCTATTTTTTTATTAGTATTATGGGTAGGAATCATAGTATACCCAAAACAATAAGTATGAGATGGACTGTCTACAGCAATACATTGAGTAGGCACTTCTTCGCAAGGTTCACAAGATTTAATAACCCTAAATGAACATTTATCCAATTTAGGTTTTTCTAAGTTTTGATTTCTAGTTAAAAAGAAGTTAGTAGTCATGCTATTGAAACATACATTCCATCCTTTAAAAGATTTACCATTACATTTATTAACAGCATCAAATACAGTAGGTTTAACTCCTAAAGTTCCTAATAACTTTACTAAATCCTTATACTGCCACTCACTATCAGTATTCATAACATATCTATGTCTAGTAATATGATAGTAACCATCAGTATCCATAAGTCCTCTTAGTAAATCTAAACGTTGTTGATAAGAAGCTCTAAGATACATTTCAGGAATATGTTTATTATTAATAAGATTTAATTCCCTTAATTTACCAAGTATTCCTAGAATAGTTCTACTTTCAGTATTTTGTCTAGTAGGGTCATGTACTACATTATCTCCTAAAGTATATCCTCTTTTAATAATTTCATCCCATAATGGAGAATCTTTAGCCTGAGTTAACATTCCACAAGATTTTGAACCATCACCTAACCAAGCTCCCAAAACATAAGGATCTATAGGAAGTTCTTTATAAGGTAATTCTATAGGTTTTACATTAACTATCTTAGGTATTCTATTAGCAGGTTTTTTATCCAGACTATTTAACCAGTCTAAATATCCTGCTAATTCCTCAGTAGTTAATACTTGCTCCCGATAAGCTCCATGCCATCTACTAGATTTATTAGTGGAGAAGGATATTAACCATCTATGTTCACAATCTGCTATAATAGATTCTGAATTATCAAAAGTTATTTTATAGCAAGGGTTATGATGTACTTCGGATTTAATAGTTACATTACAAAGTTTACCATCCTTATCAAATACTTTATCTCCTACTTGCAATTCAGCCATAGTTTTAAATCCATTTTCAGTAGCTATAGGAGTGTCTAGAGGTAATCCTTTATGGTCTACAATAGTAACTTCATTACCATATTTAACCATTAAATCAATTTGTCCTGCTAAGTTTAAAACATTATCAGGAGTAGACCAGGAAATTAAATACTCAGGATATACACCATTTTCTAAGTCTAATTTAGTATATCCCTCTTTACATATAAATTTACCTCCTAATCCAAATTTCTGTAAAGGCTTATCATCCTTCATATTGTAAAAAGAATGTTCTAATTGAGAATGAATTTTTGTTCCTCTCTCACAAGACTCTATTTTATTAGCTTCCCATTCATCAAGAATGTTCTGTTGTTCCTTATTAAGGTCATTAATGTCTACAGAATAAGTCTCTAAAATTTCTTTAGTAATTCTGTGTGTATTAAGTAAAGTCTTTTTTAAGTCTTTCCATACATCTGTATCTAGAATTTTTTCCAAAGCTTTATACTTAGACCAAAAATCTGAATCAAAAGGTTGTGCATAACTTCCTATTAAAGTAGTTACTGAGATATACTCTTTTTTTGGATTATTAATATCCCAGTAAGCGTGAGCAGAATCATTGAAAGCTACTCCATCATTTTCTTTATCAATCTTCATTGTCATTGCCATTTACAGTATCATCAAGTATTGTAGATAATCGTTGAATTTGTGGAGAAATAACTGTATTATAATAACCTAACTCATATTGTTTAGGCTATTTATACAAAACTACTATTATTCCTATAGGATTTCTAACTCCTTCTATAGGATATAAAGCAGCTGAGTATGCCCCACTCTATTCTAACTTTCTATATAATCTAGGGAAAGTGTTTTTAATTTGAGGAAGACTATCAACTCTTAAATAAGCAGTATCATCAATTTTACTTAATTCTTCTTGGTAATTAGTATACTATAAAGTCTACCAATAATCTCCGACATATTCATCAGAATATGATTTTACACTTTCTCTTATACAATCTAAATAAATATAACTAAAACCCTGTAAGCTATGCTTAGTATTATGATAACTTAATAGCAAAACATTACTACAATCAGGATCTTTTATTTTTATATTATCAATACACTAAGCTATATAAGGAGCTTGTTTAAATCCATTATCTTCTTCTTTACGTAATTCTTCTTTATATTTTTTTATAGCACTAGAAAGAGTTTCTTCATAATAACTTCTAGGAATTGGATTTAGTATAAATATTAATAATACAAAAATAATTATAGTTTTAGTTTCTGAAGTTAAGTTGGAAATAAAATTCCATAATTTTTTTAAATAATCTAAAATAACCATTACAATTTTTTTCATATTACTATAAGTAATATTTATATATATGTTATCTATAATAACATTATTACTATATTTAATAGGTAAAGTTATTATTATTTTGTACTATTTAAGTATATATATAGGTTA
>ULOH01028383.1_pt1 | contig 12527 bp, 10 predicted proteins | sample 1952421 | NCBI WGS metagenome assembly ULOH01 (sample SAMEA4835599, study PRJEB28245) | human gut metagenome | biome: gut microbiome; material: fecal sample | place: Denmark | collected 2008
GACTTCCACCAAGGGCTGGAAAGTAAGTGAAACTGTAAAAAGCAGGAAAGAGAAGAAGGGACCGCATATTTATCTGATGCTTGCCATCGAGATGAATGATGGAAGACATTATCTCTCGAGAGTGAATCCGAGTTTTGCCCGTCGCATCGAAAATCAACTGAAGACGGTCAGGGAAGTGGTTTCTCATCAGTGGTATACTACGATGGAGAACTATTTCGAAGACTATCCGCAGGTGCGCAGCTTGAGAGGAAGGCGCATCTCGAAGGCCGATTTCGGAAAGTTGCTCAATGTGTTCACTCCCTTTCAGCTGTAATGTCGGGCGAATGTATAAGAAAAAGAATAACTAAAACTCATTAAAGATATAAAATGAAAGAAACCTGGAAAATGATAGCCCTGCTGGCAATAGCCATTGGAGGACTGCTGGCTTATGCTTTTATTCCAGAGCAAGTGGCTGAAAACATTCCGCTGAAACAGATTGGAATGGATGCGCTCACCGGTAAAAGCGAGGCAGAACTCGCTGAAGAGGAAAAGGCTGACAGCATGATAAAGGAACCCGTGGATACGGCGGCGCAGCGAGTACTGATCTTCGGCGACTCGATGTCGGAATATCTAGGTCTGCGACTGGCTGATTATGCCAACAAGAACGGTCATAAACTCACCTGTATTACCTGGGTGAGTTCGGGCACCAGAAACTGGGCTGCTACCGATACCCTGCAGCATTATATCCAACGTATCAAACCTACCCATGTCTTTGTATGTCTGGGCAGCAACGAACTGTATACGTCTGATATGAAGGGATGTGAAAAACGCATCCGTGCCATCCTGAGCAAGATTGGTAATATTCCGACTATATGGATCGGTCCGCCAAACTGGTGTGAGGATAATGGATATAACAAACTCCTCCGTGAGGTGATGGGACCACGAGGCTATTATCCTAGCTACAAACTTACCTTCGAACGCCAGAAAGACGGCCGGCATCCGACTATGGCTTCATCTGCCATGTGGATGGATAAGATTGTAGAGTGGATGAATAGCGGTCATTGTGTGCATCCGTTCCGATTGGAAAAGCCGGATAAGCGTGACCGCAGATACAGACAGATTACCATCTTGCCTCCTGGAACCAAACATAGGGCAGACAGCACGGCTATGAAGAAGGATTCTCTTTCTATGCCTGTTGAGGGAACTGTGCCTGAAACCACAGAAAGTCCCGCTGCAACCAAGGAACCTGCAACTGCAGGAAAAACGGCTCCGGCTGCTGATAAGACGGTTCCAGCGGTAAAGCATGTAAACCATAAAGACTCCGTATAAGAAAGAGTTCAATAAATAATATCTTCAGAAAAGACAAATGAATTATTCAACATTCGAAATAAGTGCCTTGTGGCATTGGATAGAGCGGCTGTTTGTTTATCAGGCAGATTCTCCGCTGATGATGGGCAGCATTCCGTTTGCGCTGCTCTTCATCTTCTTCCTTGCCATTTATACCCTGCTCAAGAGCTATTCGCGCACAGCCATGATGATGTATGTCATCTGCTTCAGCCTTTTTTTTGCCTATAAGGTGAACGGAATGGTGATGTGGATGCTGCCGCTTACGGCTTGCATCAATTATGCCGTAACCCAGGAAATGAGACTGCATGAGGGGAAGGCGCGCAAGGCGCTGCTCACCTTCGTAGTGCTTGTAGACCTGGCTCTGCTGTGCTATTTCAAATATACCAATTTCATCATTGGCGATGTAGTCAACGAGATGTTCAGTACCAACTTCTCCCTGCAGTCTATCGCTCTGCCTGTAGGTATCTCGTTCTATACCTTCCAGGCTATCAGCTATGCGGTAGATACCTATAAGCGCAAGTTTGACATGGAGGTAACGCTCCTGGAATATTGCTTCTATCTCACCTTCTTTCCGCTGCTGATGGCGGGTCCTATCACCCGTGCCGCCAACCTGATACCCAGACTGAAACGAAACGAACAGGCTTCCAGCAGAATGCTTTGGACAGGACTCTTTCTCATCATGCTGGGACTGGTCAAGAAGAATATGCTGAGCGATTATATCGCACAGTTCAACAACTGGGTGTTTGATGCGCCGCAAACCTTCTCGGGGTTCGAGAATCTGGCAGCGCTCTTCGGCTATCCAGTCCAGATCTTCCTCGATTTTTCGGGATACAGCGATATGAGTATCGGTGTGGCAGCCATCCTGGGTTTCTATCTGCCCGACAACTTCTATTTCCCTTACCGCTCACTCTCGGTTACCGAGTTCTGGCGTCGCTGGCACATCTCGCTTTCCTTCTGGTTCCGCGATTATGTGTATATTCCGCTGGGTGGAAACCGGAAGGGAAAGGTGCGCATGTATTTCAACAACTTCCTCACCATGTTGGTGGCAGGTTTGTGGCATGGCTCTTCCTGGATGTTCGTCATCTGGGGTGCTCTTCATGGTTTCGGACTTGTGATGCATAAGTTCTTCAGCCGTCAGTTGGGCATAAGCATTCCCCGTACGCTGGCAGGCAATTCCCTCAGCTGGCTCATCACCTATTTATATATATGCTTTGCTTGGTCGTTCTTCCGTGCCAAGGATTTGGGTGTGTTGGGGAAGATGTATGATAAGGTGGCAAATGATTTCAGTATTGATTATCTGGTGCCTTTCTTCCATGCCCGTCTTGCCTGGACGCTTTGCATCATAGGTGTCATGCTGAGCTATCTCTTTACCGAGCGCCAGTATCACCGTCTTCAGGCGCGGTTCATCCTCCTGCCTTGGGTGGCTAAACTGCTGCTCTTCATCATCTGTCTGCAGATGGTGGTGGAGGTTTCTCAGGAGAGTGTACAGCCGTTCATTTATTATCAGTTCTAGTTTCGATGGTTAATATTAATATATATATATTTGAAGTAACAGACATAAACAGAAAAATTGTATGAAGAAACTATTATTCTTTTTGCTCCTGATGACGGCTGTCGTCGGTAGAGCACAGACTTCGCTTGACTTGCTGCCTGTAGGCACCGAGGCTCCCGACTTTACGATTACTGACAGTAAGACGGGTAAGAAAATCTTCCAGCTTTCAGATAAGAAGACTCAGAAGGATAAAGACGGAAAGACGGTTCCGGGTGTCTGGACCGTGCTCGATTTCTGGGCTTCCTGGTGTCCAGACTGCAGAAGAGACATGCCGATGGTGAAGGCTATCTATGACAAATACAATACCAAGATCCAGGTAGTGGGTGTTTCTTTTGATACCGATGAGGCGAAGATGAAGAAATATCTGGGCGATAATCAGTATACCTGGTTGCAATACTGTGAGCTTAAAAAATGGAAGGAAACGAAGATTTCCAAGGATTATCACATCTCATGGATTCCAACCTCTTATCTGATCAATCCGGAAGGTAAGGTTGCATTCTCTACCGTGAAGGCGGAGGAGATGATGAAGAAACTGGATTCGCTCGACCAGGCTGGAGCATTGAAACCTGCTCAGGTGCAGACTGCTCTCAAGAAGGTGTATAATGAAAGCATCGATCCGATGGCTCAGATTGATGAGGCTTTGGCTAAAGCTAGAAAGAATGGCAAGTTTGTTATCTGTCAGGTAGGTGGTAACTGGTGTCCATGGTGCTTGAAGTTTGCCGATTTTATGGAGAAAAATGTTGCGGTCAACAAGATGGTGAATGATCATTTCGAATATATTCATGTGAACTACAATCGCAGAAAAACTGCCGGTGATGCGGCGGTGAAGAAGGCTGAGCAGCTGATGAAGCGACTGAACAATCCTCAGCGTTTAGGATTCCCGGTCTTTGTGGTGCTCGATGAAACCGGAAAGGTTCTCCATATCCAGGATTCCAGTTTTCTGGAAGAAGGTAAGGGATATAACGAAGAAAAGGTGCTCAGATTCCTGAAGAGCTGGACACCTCAGGCAGTAAAAGGATAAAGAAAGAGGGTGTGTCATTAACTTATGGCACACCCTCTACCTGTTTCATATCGTAATTTTATGCATTACAAACCTCTTGCTTTCAGAAATCCGGAAGCATCTGGCTTCTCCATACCAGTAAAGTCGGTAAACATTTCCATCTGGTCCTTGGTGTTGCCACGGCTCAGAATCTTATCGCGGAATGCCTGACCAACGGCTGGATCTAAGGCACCATGCTTTGCAAAGTAGTCGGCGATGTTCACAGCCAGCACCTCTGTCCAGAGATAGCTGTAATAGCCTGCAGCATAACCGCCGCCCCATACGTGGTTGAAGTATGATGTGCTGTAGCGAGGAGGAATCTGGGTGTTGAGCAAACCGATGTTGTGGAGCTCTTCCTTCTCGAAGGCACCTGCCATATAAGGTGAAGGCACCTCTTCTTCGCTAATCTTGTGCCAGGCAAGGTCAAGACAGGTCGCAGCCAGATTCTCGCCCAGTGAATAAGCGGTCTGGAAGCTGATGCTCTTCAGCATGCGCTCTTTCAGATCGGCTGGCATCGCAGCACCGGTCTCGGTATGACGGGCGTAATGGTCGAATATTTCCGGAATAGAAGCAAACGATTCGTTAAACTGGGATGGCATCTCTACGAAATCGCGGGCAACGGCTGTTCCTGAAAGGGTATTGTACTTGCAGTCGGAAAGGATTCCGTGAAGTGCATGACCGAACTCATGGAACAGGGTAGTAACCTCATCCCATGTGATGAGAGATGGCTGCCCCTCCGGTGCCTTGGCGTTGTTGCATACATTATATAGGATAGGCAACTGGCCGCGCTGCTTGCTCTGCTTGGCAAAGGCACTCATCCATGCACCGCCACGCTTTGTAGGGCGGCGGAAGTAATCGCTGTAGAAGAGGGCGAGTGGCTTGCCGTTCTTGTCGCTCACCTCGAATACCTTCATGTCTGGGTGATAGGTTGGAATATCCTTGCGCTGCTTGAAGTTCAGTCCGTAAACACGATGGGCGGCATAGAACACACCGTTCACCTGTACGCTGTCGATGTTGAAGTATGGCTTAATCTCATCATCGGTAATGTTGAGCATCTCCTTCTTCATCTTCGCAGAATAATAGAAGCGGTCGTATGGCTGCAGCTTGAAGTCCTTGCCTTCAGTCTTCTGTGCATACGCTTCTATCGCCTTGGTTTCAGCATCAGCCTTAGGAGCATATTCCTTGATGAGCTGCTTCAGGAAATCATCCACATTCTTGCTGTTCTTAGCCATCGTCTTTTCGAGCGAATAGTCGGCATAGTTGTCATATCCCATCAACTTGCCCTTCTCGGCACGCAACTTGGCAATCTCGGTTACGATAGGGAAGGTGTTGAAATCAGGATTGGTTCCGTCGGCACGGTGGATGCTTGCCATATACACCTTCTTGCGCAGTTCGCGGTTCTGGAGATTGGTGAGGATAGGCTGCTGGGTTGTGTTGATGATGACGATGCAGTAAGGTGCCTTGCCTCCGCGGCTCTCAGCATCTTTCTTGCATTGTGCAATGTCTGCATCGCTCAATCCGGCGAGCTCTTCCTTGCTGTTCACCCAAACCACGGCGTTGTTGGTAGCGGCAGGAAGAAGGTTGCCCCATTCCTGCTGCAACTCAGAGATGCGGGAGTTAATCTGCTTCATGCGCTCCATCTTCTCGGCAGAAAGAAGGGCACCTGAACGTACAAAACTCTTATAGATAACCTCAGTAAGGCGCTTGTCTTCGCCCTTGAGTTTCTTATATTCATTATCGTAAACATACTTGATGCGCTCGAAGAGTTTCTTGTTGAACGAAATCTCATTGTCGAGTTCGGTCAGCAATGGGGTAGCCTTCTTTTCGGTTTCGGCGATGCCCGGAGTCTTGTGGGCACTGGTAAGACCGAAGAAGATGTTAGTCACCTTTTCGAGCAGCGCACCGCTCTCCTCATAGGCGAGGATGGTGTTCTGGAAGTTAGGCTTCTTCTTGTTGTTTACAATCTTCTGGATGTTGGCACGCTGCTCTTTGATAGCCGCTTCGATGGCTGGCAGGTAGTCGCTCTCCTGAATCTTGCTGAAGTCAGGAGCACCGAATGGAAGACTGCTCTTTGTTAAAAGAGGATTCTGACGGTTACCGCCCGCAGTCTGTGCGAACGATGAGGCTGGCATCTGCAAGAGTGTTGCGGCCAAGCCCAGGGTAAGGAAAGTCTTGTTAATTTTCATCATGTTTCTTTGTTTATTTGAAATCTTCTGCAAAGATAATCATTTATTTCGGATTATCGCATTTTTATTCATATTTCTTATGGAAAACCAGCAGACAGATGGCTCCTGCCAATGCCATCGGCACACCGATAAGGGCAGGGAAGTTGTATCCTAATCCCATCGCAACAGGAATACCACCGAGGAAAGCTCCCATGGCGTTACCCAGATTGAAGGCGCCCTGAATGCAGCAGCCGCCCAGCATTTCGCCACCCTTGGCATGCTTCACGATGAGGAACTGCTCAGGCGATCCGATGCCGAAAAGACAGGCGCAGCAGATGAACATCAGCACCACAGATACCCAGCCGAAAGGGGCGAGGAAGAAGATGAGCAGAAGTGCCGCCGCTGCCAGAAACTGGAGATAACAGGTAAAGCGACCCGGCTTGAAGCGGTCGGCAAGCAAGGCACTCACCTGATTGCCTACTACCATTCCGCCGCCTGCAAGAATCATCAGCAGAGAGATGCTGGCTGCGCTGAATCCGCCCTCCATCTGAAGCAGCGGCGAGATATAACTGAACCAGCAGAGGATGCCGCCATTGCCCAGGAAGGTGGCGGCGATGATGAGCCACGGAGCCTTGTTGCGGAGAAAATGGAACTGTGCCTTCATTCCCTTATTCGGCAACGCTTCTACATCCGGAACCCATCTGTGAATCATGTATAAGGTGATGAGTCCGAGCACGATACAGCTGACAAAAGGTACTCGCCAGCTGAACATGTGACTCAGGAAGGTTCCCACCGGCACACCCAGCAGGTTGGCCACCGGCATACCTGCGCACATCATTGCCACGGCATTGGTTCCCTTACCCTCTTTGGCAATCTTTACCGCCACGATGGTACCCGTTCCGAAGTAGGCGCCATGAGGCAGACCTTCTATAAAGCGGGCGCAGAGCAAGAGCCAGTAGTTAGGTGCTACTGAGGCGATGACAGCTCCGAAGGTGATGAGCGAAGCCAGGAACATCAGGATATTCTTGGGTCTGTATTTATGCATGAGTATCAGTGAGAAGGCTCCGGCGCAGACGCCGAGTGCATAGATGGAGATGAGATGTCCTGCTTCCGGGATGGAAACGTTCATGTTGTGAGCGATGTCTGTGATGATGCCCTCGATGATGAATTCAGCGATGCCCAAGGTAAAGGTACCCAGCGCGAGTGCAAATAGTCCTTTTTTCATTTGTTCTTATGAGTCAATATTATCCTTAAAAAATAGTTTCTCTCTTATTTTATGTCTTTGTAAGACAATTTCTTAAGCCTTTTTTACATATCCTCCATCGACAATCCTTGGTATCCGATATCGAATTTCTTGAATTTTCCTGTAGCTTGGAAGAAATGCTCGGCTTTATCTTTTAAAATGCCGAGATTTATATCCTTAGCTTGGCGTTTTACCTCATAAAAAATAACCTTCTGCTCCAGTTCATCGGCAGCGATAATATCGATTTCATTCTCTCCCTTTCTGTCCCACCAGGAGGCTATCTGGGTATATTCTTCGCTCTCTATCATCTTGGCAATAAAATATCTTTCCAGAACCTTGCCGGTGTATGTAGTGTAGCTCTTATCCATGACCATTTTTAGTTTTTTATTGGCGCCAACCTCTATCATGTATCCATATTTGTAGATGTAGCGAAACCAGACGCGAAGGAAGTTGTCTTCTATCTGATAGCGAATGTTGCGATTGGTCTTTTGAAACATCGGTGTATAACGGGAAATCAGGCTATAGTCGTTCTCCAGTTTGGTGAGATAGCCCGAAAGTTCTATTTTCATAATGCTTTCTATTTCACCTCGAGTTGTGTAGCCTGAAGCGATAAGTTGCAGTATCTCGAAATAGCGGGCATAGTCTTTGCCAAATTCTTCTATCAGCATATTTTTTCCTTCGTAGATGAAATAAGAGTTTTTTGCAATAAACCGCTCTGTCATCTGTTCCTTGGTCGTGGCTCCTGCATCCATCATCATTTCTACATATTCTGCTACTCCGCCTGTATAACTGTAGAGAGCCAGTAGGTCATCATTGGTATAGGCGGAATTATATGTAGAGAGAATTTCCTTGATAACAGAAGGAGGAAATGGAGTGACTTTTATTTCTCCAGTCTGCCTGCCATAAAGAGGTTGCTTGTTATTTTTAAAGATGATGTTCATAAGTGAATGAACAGAACCGCAGACCACAAGATTAATATGAGCTTCCTGTTTGTTAAGGTCCCATATCTTTTGCATATCTGAAAAGATTGATGGATTAACCCGCTTGAAATCCTGAAACTCATCAATGATGAGAGTGATAGGGCGAATCTTGGATAGTTGAAGCAGATATTTAAAAATGTCAGCAAAGCGTGTTACTTCACCGAGAATAGGAAGCTGAAGTTTGCTCGTTATCTCTTCGATAAAATCTCTGCAGAGTTCTGCTTCTGATTTTCTTGCAACAAAGAAATACAGCATATCCTGAACATCCTCGTATGCTTTTATCAATAAGGATGTCTTACCGCTACGTCGGCGTCCGGTTACGATTGTAAAACGGGCCGTTTGCAAAGATAGATTTCTTATCTCTTGCAATTCTTTTATTTCGTTTTGTCTTCCAAAGAACTTCATATTTCTATAATTTTACAGTTTCTTTTTGGTGTTATTTTTCGAAACCGCTGTTTCGGAAATGACGGTTTCGAATGCAAAGGTAATAAAAATGCCTGAATATCAGCTTGTCTGTTTGCTAATTTAAGTTTTTTTATTTGTTTGTGTACTTCTTGTTTTTCCGAAATGGCGGTTTCGAAAATAAAAATGATGGAGTTGTCAGAATTGACAATAACTCTATATAATAAGGTATGAATGCAGAAAGAAGAGGGGTTAGGAGTCCCTGAAAATAAAATATAAGAGACTTGCAAAAAAGAAAAACCGTTAAAGGTAATTAATTTATGGGGGTATTAGCTTCATATTTTGATGGAAATGCTTAATTTTGCAACTTGAGAAAAGAAAGGTGCAAAAAAATGGTATGAAACGTTCGCTCAACATATTGATGGCTTTGATGCTCTCGCTCATGGTGGTTTACTTGAGCGTGGGTACTACCGTCATGCACTGCCTTCACTATGACAAGGTGATGGTGGGTATGGTGACTGACTGTTGCGTGAAACGTAGCATGCACTATGACTGTTGCCAAGGTAAGCTGGGCACACAGGTGAACAAGCATTGCATGAAAGTGGAGCTGGTAAAACTGTCGCCTACGGTCTCTATCCAACACTTGGATTTCGATGCAGCACCAATGTTTGCAGGCATCGCGCCAGCCCTTTGGCAGACGTTGCCTCGTCCTGTTATCTGTAGCATTCAAAAGGCAAGATATTGGAATCAGAATGTTCCGCATTCGCCTCCAAGGGCTTATCTTGCCCTCCTTAACTTCCTGATTATTTGATTTTTCCATATTTGCAAATAGGTTGCAAAAGTTTTTGGTACTTTTGCAGCCAAGATTGTCGTATGCCTATCCCTATCAGTAAAAACTTAGGGTTGCATACATAATATAAAAAAGGTAAAATCATCCGAAGCGAAAATTTAAGATTCGGATAAAAGGAAATATATTTATGTATTCAAGATATATATTGCTCAGTGCCTTGCTGGTTATTGGTGCTGAGACTTATGCAAAAAATAATAAGACAGAGGTTGTGTCTCTGTCATCATCATATAATAATTTTGTAGAAAATAACTCTGTAGATTCCTCCTCTCAGGATTCCATCTTCAAGGACGAGACCTTGCATGAGGTGAAGGTGGTGGCTCGTAAGTCGGGCACTTCCCGATTGGCTGGTGCCGTGAATGGCATCGCCGTGAACAAGGATGAACTCTTCAAGGCGGCTTGTTGCAACCTGGGCGAGAGTTTTACGACCAATCCATCGGTGGATGTGGCTTATAATGATGCCACGACGGGCGCAAGACAAATCAAACTCCTCGGTCTTTCGGGCACTTACGTACAGATGCTCACCGAGAATCTGCCGAATTTCCGTGGTGCAGCCATCCCATACGCCCTGGGCTATGTGCCGGGACCTTGGATGAAAGGCATTCAGGTATCCAAGGGTAGTGCTTCGGTGAAGAATGGCTATGAGTCGATTACAGGTCAAATCAATGTGGATTACTTGAAGCCAGAGGATGAGCAACAGGTGGAGGTAAACCTCTTTGGTGATACCAAGAGCCGAATCGAAGCAAACGCCGATGCCAATGTTCATCTGTCGGATAAGTGGGCAACGGAGATATTGTTGCATCATGAGAATATCCTCAAAAACCATGATGACAATGGCGATGGTTTCTATGATATGCCAGGCAGAGAACAATATAATGTACAGAACCGTTGGCTGTATAAAGGCAAGCACTACATCTTTCATGGCGGACTTGGGGCTTTGAAGGAGATTCGTACCAGCGGGCAGGATGAGGAACATGTTCATAGTGATGATATTTATCGAATCAAGCTCCATACCAACCGCTATGAGGGTTATATGAAACATGCCTTCATCCTCAATCACGAGCATGGCACCAATATTGCCTTCATGTCCTCGGCTTCGATGCACCAGCTCGATGCCCAGTATGGCAACAAGTTCTACAACCTCAATGAGAAGAATCTCTATGGCTCACTGATTTTTGAGACCAATTTTACTCATCAGCACAATTTGTCGGTAGGTTTGAGCGTCAACCATGATTACCTGGGGCAGCGCGCCAATGTGAATGTTTCTCCAAGACCGGCAGTAGGGCAAGAAGACTCTCCTTATCTTTTGTCGGAGATGCAGAGAATGAACGAGAAGGAGACGACTCCTGGAGCATACGCCCAATACACCTATACGTTAGGCACGAAGTTGACAGCGATGGCAGGTGTCCGTTTCGACCATAGTTCTATCTATGGCAATTTCTTCACCCCTCGTTTCCACGTGAAGTATTCGCCTGTCGATGCCATCAGCATCCGCTTGTCAGCAGGTAAGGGCTATCGCACGGTATTTGGCTTGGCAGAGTACAACTATCTCTTGGCGAGTGGCAGGGAGTTTCAGATTACGGGTGATAGACTTAAGCAAGAGGAGGCTTGGAACTATGGTATGAGTACCGCTTTCTACATCCCGATGTTTGGCAAGACACTGAAACTGAACGCCGAGTATTACTATACCGACTTCAAGAATCAAGCGGTGGTGGATTATGATGCCAACAAGGGGCTTATCTCCATCTACAATTTGATGGGTAAGTCTTATTCCCACACCTTCCAGATAGATGCCTCTTATCCATTGCTGAAGGGCTTGGAGATAACAGCGGCTTATCGTCTGAACGATGTGAAGTGTACCTACGATTATGGCAAAACCTTGAAAGAAAAGCCATTGACCAGCAAGTATAAGGCGCTCTTCACGGCTTCCTATAAAACTCCACTTGGCCTTTGGCAATTTGATGCCACCGTGCAGTTGAATGGTGGAGGCAGAAATCCTGAGCCTTACCAGTTGGCAGATGGAAGCCAGTCATGGTCTCCTCGTTTCCATAGCTTCGAGCAAGTGAGTGCGCAGGTTACGAGATGGTTCCGCCATTGGAGTATCTATGTGGGAGGCGAGAACCTGACTGGTTTCAAGCAGAAAACTCCTATCTATGGTGCCAGCAACCCATGGGGAAGCGATTTCGAGCCAACCTTGGTTTGGGGACCTGTAGAGGGCAGGATGTTCTACGCAGGAGTGAGGGTACACTTTTAATTGAAAATGTTTAAAGTTGAATGATTAAAGCAAATAGAAAAGTTATGAAGAAGATTTTAGTAATGTTCATAATGATGATGGTGGCAATGGTAACCTTTGCCAAGGACATCAAGACCATAGTGTTCACCACAACCCCACAGATGCACTGTGAGGCTTGTGAGAATAAAATCAAGAGCAACCTTCGCTTTGAGAAGGGTATCAAGAGCATTGAGACTTCTGTGCCAGACCAGACAGTCACAGTACAGTATAATGCCGACAAGACAACCCCAGAGAAACTCCAGAAAGGTTTTGAGAAGTTTGGCTATAAGGCTCGCATCCTGAAAGATGGCGAGAAGGTTGAGAAGAACACTGGGGAGAAGTGTGACCTGATGTAATTCCTGCTGCTCATTTGATAGAAGCTTAACCATTGGCACGCAGGAATCCCTGCGTGCTATATGGTGCTTATCATAAAACACATTCGTTCATTTCATGAGTCCGTCAATGAAATGCTTAGAATCTGCAAAATTTCATATGTCGAGCGTTTCAATTGCATATCATGATGAACAATAGCCACGAGACAATAAGTGATAATATCGTGAGGGATAACCCCAAATCGTGATGGATAGCGTGATGGATATTTCCGTTTTTGAAGTATCTATCACGCTATTCAAGTATCTGAATATTAGTATATTAAGATATAGAATGGATACAAATCGTGATGGATGATAGATGATTACATA